>Ga0181396_1000064_pt1 | contig 23238 bp, 9 predicted proteins | sample 19SPOviralmetaG_FD_130125 | JGI IMG/M metagenome (GOLD analysis project Ga0181396, IMG submission 130125) | Marine viral communities from the oligotrophic San Pedro Time Series (SPOT) site, San Pedro Channel, CA, USA - 19 SPOT_SRF_2011-01-11 | ecosystem: Environmental > Aquatic > Marine > Strait...
GATAACTATGAGCACTTTCTTTCAAGATATGGTATGTTTTCTTATTTAGATGCATATAACACTACAGATGATGGATATTTAGACGATGATAATGTTATCTATCTGTTCATGTTGCCTAATACTTTAAAAAAGTTACAAAATAATAAGGATTATTTTAATTTAGATACTTCTGAATTCTTTTTTACAGAAATCGAAAAAGAAGGTATTAGAGGTTTATTAGAAAAATCAGGAAGGCAAATGGTAACTACAGAAATAAAAATAGTAGATCCGAAACCACAATATTTTAGAATGGATATCAAGGTAAGATATTTTGAAGGATACACTAAAGCTAATCTTGCTACTGAAATTAGATCAAAGGTTGCAGAATATTTAATAAATATTACTAGAAGAGATAGATTACCTAAATCTGATATTGTTGCAATAGTTGAAAATATTGATGGAATAGATTCAGTTAATGTTAAGTTTACTTCTGAAAAAGAAGAAACAGCAAGAAGGTTAGGGTATTACATATCTGAAACAGTGACTGTAACTCCTTCAACTCCAGTATTAACTGAAATAGGAAATGGTAAACAAAAGATGGTTTTCTTTAAAAGAAACGTAACTACAAAACAGGTTAATTTTGAACCTGGTGCAGCTCTTCCTGAAAACGTAATAAACCTAGATTCATTTGGCGATATCATTCTTGAAAAAGAAGAGGTTGCCTTATTCAGAGGAGGATGGTTAGACAGTAAAAATTTAATTGTGAAAGACGAAGTTAAGACCGGAGAAAAGGCTGCAATGTCAATTTATTTTGACGAACCTGCCGTGAAGAATACTATATTTGCAAAAGTTCAAGCAAAAAATAGAAAATCAATATAATGAGTATTTTTGATAAATTATTTAAAAGCAGAAGAAAAAGATTATACTCTATTAGAGAAACTGCATTTGACGATAGAAAGAATTTAGGTAATGAATATAGAAGTAACATTCTTAAAAATTCTATATCTAACCATATTTGGAGAAATAATCAAATGAATGACTTTGTTAATTTCATTCAAGAAATACTTGCTGATTGGGTTGATTCTGTAAATTACTTAAAAATTTACAAATCATATACGATGAAAAAGGAAGATAAAAAAATTAGGTAATAATGTCATATCAAAATCTTAGATTCTTTGATAATAATTCTAACGAATTAAATTTAGAATACAACAGTGAACTGGGATATTCAGAAGGAACTGCGTTTTTACCAGAGGTATCTACAGGTCTTTATGAAACTCTTAACATATATGTATTAGAAGAGGTAAGAGACAATTTAGATAACCCTAGGTTTGTACACCCAATATCGACAGACGCTAACAACACTTCTTTGAAATTTAAATTTACTTCAGAATATGGAGAAAGTGAAGACATTTTCTTGTATAGTGGCAAGATGATAAAGGGAGATCTTGAAGTAATTGTAGATGAAACTCAATTAAGTGAAATGAAACCTAATACACTTTATAGTGGGTTAGATTCCGAAAATTTTAAAATAGTTTCACCAACAGCTGACATGTTACAGCCCACTGCTTGTATTGCAAATGTCGCTTTAAGTTCTAGTGTAGAAGGTTTTCATATTAGAACACTTGAAATATATGCGCACACCAATGGCATTGATACTAAAGTAGCCTCTTTAAAAATATATGGTGAAGTTGTTGCAGAAGACGAAAGATTAAAAGATCTTTTGACTAATATGGCTCTTAACTTAGATGAAATGGATTATCTTATTTTTAGAGAATCTGATATTAAAGATCTTGGTGTAGATTATAAAGTTTTAAATAGAAAAAGAAAAGAACTTTTATTACAGGCTTCTACTATAAAGCCATTTATCGGTACATATAAGGCTCTACTAAATGTTATTGATTTTTATGGATATAATAATGTAAGCCTTAGAGAATATTGGTTAAATATAAATGAAAGTGCAGAGGGATTCGGTAAGATGATTGTTGTTCCTGTTGCTAACCAAACTGAGGTTGGTTTTTTAGCTAAGAAAAGTAGAAATACTAATCTTCCTAACTCTAACCAAAAGAAAACTTTTAGATTTTCATTAGCATATAGACTAAATGTTCCTACTGGAAGGTTAAATGAATTTGATTTACCGGAAGTCGAAGAAATTACAGATTTCTCGCCCGATGAAATATTAATTAAGTTATATGCTTTAAAGCGTAAATTACAGAGAGAGTATTTACCCCTTAATGCAAAAATCGTAGACATTACAGCGGAAGGAGATTACTTCGATGGCGTTAATCAAAGAGTATGGAATAATCAACAACAGATTAAAACACAACAATCCGGACAAGACGTACATTACGATGTTTTACCTGATGTTAAAACTATTTATATAGAAGATTTAAGAAAAGTAGATTATAGGTTAGAAGGAATTAATCAAAAAATAGAAGTATTTAGTAAGACGGAGAGAAACGAATTAGAAGAATCTATACGAAATTTTTATACAGAATGGTATGATGAGGACATGTCTTCTTATAATACTATTGAGGGTATACCGATAGGAGCTCCTATTGTTTTAACAGGGACTTCTCTTAAAGATACATGGGATGATGCCGAGTTTACGTTTATTGACGCAAATGATACCGATGACGATATTGCATATCCAATTTATAATGCAAACGGTACGATAGCCGATGATAGTGAGAATGATTTAAATCTTCAAACAGGTGGAATAAATCCAACCCAGGACACTTTCTTAACATGGGATGATTGGTGGAAAAGAAGTGTATATGAAATTGAATGGATAATTAAAGGCCCTAGAGGTTACTATAAAACTATTAGAGGATCCGTTGACGACTGGTATACTCTTCCCTTAATATTACCATATACGGGAGAATACGCAATAGATGTTGCATTTTGGGATTTATATAATGTTAGAAGCATTAGTCATAATAAAAAGATAAATGTTAAATCGAAGAATATACAAGTATATGGTCTTTATCAAAAGCTTACTAAAGAATTAGATTGGGCAAACTATAAGTATAATTGGGAAGAAGCTGGTTCTTCATGGGAATGGGGCAGAGAAAACCTAAACACTGTTGAAGAAAACATAGGTACATATTACCTAACTTTAGATAGAGCTAATTATTTAAATAGTGACGAAGACGGTAAAGAATTTTCAATAAGCAGAAGATATGAAGATTCAAATAGTCCTACTGGGTTTGCTGAAACAACTGGCGCATATCAATGGAAATCTTTAAGAAAACAGGTATGGAACGACGGACCAACTACCTCATGGAATCAGACTAGAATAGGTGCTGATTTAAATTCTTCATTTAAATTAGAGTTAAACGGAGATGCAAACGGAACTATAACAGTTTCCCAAATAGATACATTCACTGGTCTAGAAATAATGGAATCATATACACCAACTGCAACATATCCTGTAAATCCACAGGATTTATCTGCTTGGAACAATTTACAACAGGAAATTAATAATTTAAATCCTAATCAATATCCTATCTTTACCAAATTTAATTGGAATCCGATTTATTTTGATTCAGACGGAAATGTTTCAACAGGTATTGAAGGAGTTGATGAATGTACATATATGCTGGTAGTTTCTAAACAACCAAACGAAAGTTATGATTTCCACAACGCTACGACAACAACAGGAACAATAGATCCTAGCAGCTTTGTTAAATATCAAGCGTATAATCCTAACTTTAACGACACATATATTATTGACGATCATGACACTATAAGTTTATTAAATCATGTAACATTTTCTTATGATTTAACTAAAATGCCAGGTGTCATAGAGCAGAAATGGAGATTGATAAATAATAGTGTAAAAAAAGAAGATATATATTATGATAATCAGTGGCTGACATACTTATTCGATACGAAAGGAGAGTATAGTTTAGAGCTGGAATTAACTGATTTGAATGGAAATAAAAATATAACAAGAAAAAACATCTTAACAATTAAATAAAATGGCAAGTATTACTACAATTTTAGGGACACACAGTCTTTCTTCTTCAAGACTTACTATCAATAACAACTTTGATAACATTAATGAAGAATTAGGTACAATTGAAAATGTCCTAGACACGACACAAGAAACACTAACCTTATCGAGTTCAGTTTCAGCAGGTCAACTTTTTGTTAATAACGGAAGTTTAGCTACATTTACTGTAGATGGATCTGCGTTAACATCTGGAGTTGAATCGACATTTAAAGAAAATGTTATTTTTGAGAAAGGACAACAAGTATCTATAATGGACACTGTTAATTTTCCAACTGGGATTCCAGTAAAAGGAGCATATCTATATAATGATGCACAAACCCCTATTTTATTAGGACCTTCTAATCCTGGACAGACTTTAACTGTTATCGGCACTGCTGAATTCTCTATAGATGCAAGCAACGGTAATCTTAATGGATACGACGCAAACTCTACAATAGACGTTGCAATGAACGGATCTATTAGTTTTATAGGAGATATGAGCGGTAAATGGTATATTGTTGGTTCTAACGGAGCAACGATATCTTAATTAAAATAAAAACAATTAATTAGATGGCTACACCACTAATAAGGATTCCACAGGAACAAGGAGGTACGATGTATGCGTTTGCTAATGCAGCAAGGGATCTGACACGTGCGTACTATAATCCCGATATCAATTTTGAATTTTCTAAATTTGCATTACTAGACTTGCCGGTATATGCTGATTTTGCATTAAGCGATGATAACGACCCTCACTCTGGCCCTAATTATATCAAATATACAAATTTATATGAAGCTGGCGGCGGAGAAGGTGCGGATCCATATAGCGATATAGCACATGATGGTAACGGAAATGTGCATTTTGCACAAACTTTTCAAAGCTATGCTCTTAATTTAGAGAATTTGCTTCTTAACCCAGAGGTTAATGATGATTTTGACGATGTTTTATTTCAAAGTGACGCTGAAAAAATATTCTTTAAATACCTATATCATATTAATGCAATAAGAGTAAGAACTGCAACTTCACAAGAAGTTTCAACAGGATATTCTAGAATGATAGAGCTAGATGATTCTACTCAAGCTGGTTCTGAATATAGTCAAGTTATAAAATACATTGGAAATATCGATGTAACTAACGATAAGAATTATAAAGGGCAACAGTACAACGAAATATTTGTTAACGTTCCTTCTTCTGTAGGATATACTCCTGAAGTTTTATTAGAAACATCTAAGTTTAATACTAATAATATTAAATTTAATCCAAGCTTTGATGGCATGATTGAAGGAAGAACAACAGATGACATTCATCCAAATCATCCTCTTTTAGATTTACAAGCCTATGGTGATCAAGATGATGGAACTTATAATACTAATGAAAATGAAATTCCAACATTTGGAATAGACTTTAACGCTTCTGCATATTCTAAAATAATAAACGATCCTAAGTTAGATACATTATTAGACTATTCAAAGAGAGGTGGTGATTTTAGATTTAATGCAATATTAGTTTATTACGATTTATACTCTAAATCTAATATAGGTAATAAGGCTACTAACCTTTATGGTATAATTTTATTAGACAACTGGAAAGAAGATACTTCTAACGATGGATGGTATATTCCGGAATTAACAAAATATAAGCCAAATGAAGTAACTGGACTTAATGGTAATGCATTTGCTCTTAAATTAAATCTCAAATTTAATTCTTCATTAGACAATGTAGGTATAGAGAAAAATGTAAACGATTATTCTACATTTTCAATGGATATTTTCTTAGACACGACAAGTGCTTTGGAAAATGCAGTTCAATTATTAAGAGATGCAAATAGCAGATATATTGATATTTCTAATAAAGTTGAGATGTTAGAAAGTTTCTTTTTGACTTCTGAAAATTTACAAGGAATATCTACAAGATTGGACTTAATTGAAAAAGACGTTGAAAATGCAACACTTAATTTTCAAGACGAAAGAAGTATCATGGACTTAATAACAGATACTAGTTCTAGGCTAAATCAGGTGATATCTGGTGACATTCCTACGGAATTACAATATAATACTGATGTTTTAGAATCAGGTAACACAGGAGTCTCTATTGATAAATCAAGTAACGGTAAAGTTAAAATAAGTTGTATCAATTACGGATATTCTTTAAGCCCTGCCTATGTGTTTGATACTATTTCTAACACGAACGAAAGAATAATAGATAACAGCGGTCCTTTTTTACCGTCTGAATCTTCTACTAAAGCAGTTTGGCAAAGATTAAAAGAGTATGATAATTTAGTTAGAGTTTACACGGCCTTTGACGAGAGCTTTGATTCTAATCTAAATATATACCTAGACGATACTGTAACATCATGGAAAAAAGGACAAGTTGTTAGAGTAACTTTTAAAAATAAAATCAAAAACTTACAATCTAATTCTATTACAATGTGGACAGATAAAGAAGGTGGATGGTCTCAAAAGATTTCAATCTCAGCTTCTTCTCTATTGAGTGCCACTCCCTATATAGAAATAGTTTGTGTTGATGAAATAAACAAAACGTTTGAATACGATATTTTAAGATAATATGAGCGCTAGCAATTCTTTATCACACTTACTCGAACAGTTTCTTGAATTAAATACTAATTCACTAGAAACTTTTGAGCGTATCAATGAGGCTATTTCTACAGATAAAGAAACAGTTACTATTGATTTATTCGATAATCGCACAGGCGAAATGACTGCGATTCAAATTCCAGCATTTGGTTTTTTGAAAAGAGAAATTGAAAGACTTGATAAGAATTTAACCGCAATAAGCGGCATTGACACTTCAAGTGCTAATGTTAAACTTAAAGATGGTTCTTATAGAAAAATACATACTTCTAGATTAAAAGGTCCTTCAGCCCCTATAACATCTTTAGCAACTCCTAAAGAATTTAACACTAAGCTAAACGATTTCTTTGAAGATTTTTTAAATCCACTATTAACAATTAACCTTGATGTTAAAGGTCAAATTCCAGTGGACACTGAAAGAGTATACACTGAAAGGTTTATATTTGATGATGAAGACGCTACAACAGCCGAATCTTTTGACGAAATCTATAAAGGTCAAAATGATATTAATTATGAAAAGTTTGTAGCTAAAATTAAAGAAGACGGATTAAAATATAGAATTGATGCAGAAACAGTGGATATGCCAGTTAGGTCTATTCAATATACTGGTTCTTTCGGTGTGTTTAAAGTTCAAAACGTAGCTAAGACGGTAATAGTTGATGGCGTTAGTCAAACTAAAACGGTAAAAGTATATACTTTAAATAAACTAACATATTCTGACGCAAATAAAACAATGAAAGACACTGAATCTTTAAAGATAGGTGATTCATTAGTTGTAAATAACAAAGAATATAATACAAGGTATATTGTAAAATCGATAGATGTTTCAACTTCTCAAATTGAGCTATCTTTACTTGAAGGATATGCTCCTATAAAAATAGGTTCGGATTCTTTAAGAATATACAAAGATATAGATTTATCAGTAGATGTTGAAATTAAAGTTGGATTTAACGAAAGACAAGTTGTTTTTGTTAAGCCAATTGACCCTATTTCTAAAATACCTTCAACAGATTATTCACCAGGTATTGCGTTTTTCTCAAATGAATTGACAATACAAGATGAAGACGGAATAGTTACTACTCTTTCTAAATATTATAAAGAAGAAGTAGCTGATTTCGGACAGTTTATAAAGGCTTTAAAGGTAGATTATATCCCACCGGCTTCGGTAGGATTAATTCCAGATTCACCTGACGTTATTGTTGATAACTTTAAGGTAACTCAAATTAATAAACACCTTACTGAAAATGCTACAGTTGAAAAGGTTAAAGCTATTAAGTCTGAAAAGATGGCTGCAAAGCAAGTTATTAAAAAGTTGGACGGAACTATTAAAAAGAAGCGTTTATTAATAGCTACTAAAAAGTTTTCTTCTAAAATAGAAAGAAATAGAGAAAAGAATGAATTAGTTTCTTTAATTAGAGAAAAAGCAGCTGAAACTAAAGTGTTTTCTTCAAGTGTTGGTGAAATAAAAGCTATCGCAGAATCAAATGAATTACCAAAGGTTTCTCCTAAATATAGGGTAAGAGGTTTTTGGTCTATTCCTGATGCTAAAAAAGTAGGTGAAGCAATATCACAGGAAGTGGTTCAATTCATAGCCAGATATAGATATATTTCTGCTACCGGTAAAACTTCGGTAATAGAACAAATTAAATTCAACAAAAAAACTGCTGCATTTTCTAATTGGGTTGAAGTAAAAGGCCCTGTTAGAAAAAGAGAAAAGCAGGCCGATGGAGGTTTTAGATGGGTTATGGAATCTGAAGAAGATGCGGAAGCAATCAACTTTAATTCTATAGATCTTCCAATTAGACCAGGTGAGAAAATTGAGATGATGGTAAAATCTGTTTCTGAAGCAGGTTTTCCAACAACACCCGTTGAATCAGAATGGTCAGAAATAATTACAATTCCATTTCCAGAAGGAGAAATTGCAACTGATGGAGCAAACACCTTAGTTAATCAAAACGATTTAGATAATGTAAAGGTAGAAATTAATGATGATTTAGAAGCACAAGGTTTATTTCAGCATCTAGATTCAGGATTTACATCTAACGATACGTTCTTTGCACATGGTGCAGATAGCTTAGCTTCTGGTTTCTTAACTGGAGAACAAAGCCCTATTAGCGTATACGATAAGCTATTAGAATTACAAAATCAATTAGAAAGATTACAGGCTAAAGTTGAGGGTACTGTTGGTGAGCTGATGATTAAAATAGTAGACGAAGATGGAACTGCGACGATAGTTAAAAATAATACCAGTGCTAAAATATTTGCAGGATATTATACGGATAACGCTCCAACCGGTGAAACTAAAGGGTACATTGTTACTAAAAACTTTAAAATAGAATTACATAACAGTAAAGCATCTGATCTAGAATTATCTGCTAGAATAGTAGGAGACTTAAAACAACCTGCATACGTATCTACTAACACATCAGAATATGGACTTGGTATTATAAACGTTGATACTTCTGATGAACAAACCGGTGCCTTTGGCCCAGCTGATGCTATAGCAAATGATGCATATTATACAAGTGAAGGAAGATATGATCAAGTTCCTGTCGTTTATCAAAACTTAACAGGAGATGGAAATTCTTACAATCATTTTTCACCTTCCCCTGAACAGTCTACGCAATTGAACGGACAATATATTTATTCAAGGTTTAGGAATATATCTAATAATGGATCATTATACAATACAGAGGACCCGGACAATGATACTGTAGTTACCGCGGTAAGAAATGGTGTTACAACAGCTGAATATGGATTAAGTTATAACTTTAGAAATCCTTCCACCGGTCAAACTTCAGCAGCATCGTTCCAGTCTGGTACTAGGCCACATCTAAGAGATTTTTCTACTATAGTTACAGACGCTACGTGTGAAATTACTGATACCCCCGAGACTTCAAATGATGAAGCAGCTGCTTTGGCTTCTCCAGATTTTATATGGAATGGAACGTACGATGGTGGAAGTCTAGAAGCCGGAAGTGGAAATGCTGCCGGAGTATTAGATCTAGCTAAACTTTCTACAGTAGGAGCCGCTGATTATGATAGAGGTATATACTTATCAAAATTCCATCCAATCTTAACTGAAGGAGACCCTACGACTAGGTTATCGGTAGTTGATATTATAGGCCAAGGTTTAATTTCTATGCCTAAATACGCTGTTAAAAGAGCTAACGATAAAGATGGAAAACAACAAACACCATATCAACCTCTTTCAATTACATTTAGAGATGGAGGAGAATCAGGACCTATAGATAGAGAAGGCTCTATAATTGCTAGAAAATCTGTAAAGAATTCTTTTGAAGAAAATGATCAATATTTATTAGGTGGACTTTCATGCGGTTCTTTCTTATATCTTTCTCCTATAAATCAAAATAGCTTATCAGTCGATGGACCTAATAAGTTTGGTAAGAAAATAGTAGAAGGTGGAAGTCAGAATGCAGTTTCAGTGGATATGGTATTTCAATATAGAATGACAGATTATCACGGTAAAGATACGGCTGGTAAAGGTAGAGTTGGTGGAATATATGGTAATACGTTCTCTAATTTAACATATTCTAAGAAAATTGGACTAGACATCATTGATACGTATAAAACTGAATTTAAATTTGATGTTGAAGTATATGCTAAGTATAAAGCGACAGGAACCAATAAAAACAGTATTAACAAAGTAATGCTACAGAGTTATAGAACGGGTACTGGTGGTAACTGGTGGTTTAACAGAAGAAGATTCTTTACTGGTTCATACTACAATGCATTTGGATCATCTAGATTATACGATTTTGATGCTCGTCCATTTAGGTAATATCCTGCTGTAGGAAAGCATGATATATACTCTAACAAAAATAGAGTCTATTCATAAATGGCGAAAATTATTAACACAGGAGCAAAGAGTGGTTTAGACAAAAATAAATCTTTTGCTTTATTAAGAACTAATCCCAAATTAACTACTAACATTAAGTTAGTGGCTGATTCTTCAGGAGATATTTATTTAAGCTCTATTAAAGCTAGTAGAGACTTATCCCAGTCTAGTTTTCAAAAACATGCTCTTTCTGAGTTTGGACAATATAATAGGGATGTTGCAATATTTTATGGCAAATTACCTAAGGATAAAAGATATGAGGTTGGTAGAGAACACACTGACCTAGCCATAAGTAAAGAATACTCTACACAATATGAAAACTTATATAATTATGGTGCTTCTTTTAATTATACAAAGGTGTACGGTGAGCAATATCGTATATTTTCACCAATATGGCTAGAAGATAAGGTTCCACAAAAATATGTAATCTATAGAATAAAGGACGTTGATTTTGATAGATCATATCGTGATAATGAATCCGGTCAAAATAATAGAATTCAAGAAATGCTTTCTAAGGCTACAATTATTAAGACATTTGATCTTACTAATAATTCTAAATTAGGAAAATATTTAAATAGCCATATCAATGACCCTCTATTTCCTAAATCACACGTTACTTTTAATTTTGAATTAGATGATCCTACTTATTTTTCGGGAATAGATGCGATGATAGGTGGTTTTGTTAAAAAATCAGACTATATTGATGATGACTATATAAGAGAAGATCTTCCGGAGATATTAGCTAATAATACTATTACCTCAAGTTTTGAAAGAAACGGAATAGTTTCAGCTAATATATTTAATTTGGAATTCTTATTTGATGATCATGACGCTGAAGATTATAACATTTATAGATATTTCGGATTATATGTGGATGAGCATGTAGAGGGAGAAGTACTAGTAGACAATACTACTAAAGATGGTATGTTGTATATTTCCGGAGACAATAGTATTAATGGAGATTCTGAATTAATTCCAACAGAGGCAGAGACAAATATTCCTATGTTAAGTTGGGTAAAAGATAAAAACGGAGAGTTTCATCATGTAAAAAATACATTTGACTCTAGAAATAGAAGGTTTTTACAAAATTCTAGAAGTATTAATACTTCATTTAAAGGAGATAAAGAAAACTTTACTAAGAAGATAGAAAATGAAATACAGGTTCCTGTGATTTCTAAAGAACCTTTTAATGGATTTATTAGGTTTAAATTGACAAAAGCCCCTGTTCATAATGATAAAATATTTTTAGGAGATCTTTTAGAAATATCTATAGAAAACTTTAATTTAGGAGACTTTATCTTTATCGCGGACGAAACTATGCCAATCGGTACGTATTCTGAAGGAAGATATTCATGTCAAGGTAATACTTCACAGATCGCTGCTGCTATTGCAGGTTCTATTAGAAATGGTGAAATAATACCATATAATGCGCGATCAATTAAGAATGAAATAGTAATAGATGACTATTCGCAAGGTAGAAATAAATACACTACAATATTTGGAATTCATTCATCAAATCCTTATACATTTTTAGATATGACTGATTGTGTTTCGGCGGATTCATTTTTTGAAAAAAGATATAATGAATTTATTGACGAAGGAGGTACGGTAACCGGTGGACTTCAATTAGGTGACTATGACATATTTACAATGTCAGGTGGATGTTCTATTAATCAGGGTATAACTGTTTCATCGAGCGATGTTGGTCTTCTTACAGTAGGTGATTATGTTAAACATTTCAGAAAGGAAAAATATACTAGAATTGAAGAAATTATCAAAGACCCTCTTTCTGATAACTTTAGAGTTGTTTTTAAAAATAAAGTTATTTTTTCAAATACTAATTTGATTTCTACCTATAAAATTTATATGACGCAGTTTGGTAAATTTGAAGGATATGACATGAAGGATTTTGATTTTGATTTTTACTCAACTGCCAATTCTGACATTTCTCATCTTACGCTAGAAAGTAAAAACTATTTAGACGATGAGAGCAGCTTTAGCCTAAGCTCTGCGAAACCTTCTAGTAATGATGTTTCTTTAGTGGTGCAACCAGACCCTAATTTTTCTGATCAAGTTGAAATAGATGGAGTGCAATGGACCGTACTTATTGATGGTTTAGACGTAAGGCCATTTTTATCTAAGGGTGATTTTTTAAGAGGACAGGACGAACAGACACAAGAAGGAACTAATAAAACTTATACTGAAATTTTAATAGTTAAGTTTATTCCATCTTCATCTGGAGGATATACTATAATTAGAGTAAAAGAAGAGCCTAATAGCGTACTATACAACATATCTAATTCAGCTGATGATAAGACCTTTATATTCAAGCAAAGTGAAGAAAACATTAATATGTTTAGTTTTAAAAATTTATCTAATGTTATAGAAGATGATTCATCTGAAATAGATGAACAAACTACCATAGATATACAGAGTGAATACGATAGACTAAATGAAAACTCTTTAAAAGAAACGAGTGTAAGTTCCAGGATAATTCCAACAATATGTAAGTTTGCTCTTAAGGACGGTACTGCAACAAATGCAAGAAGCTTACCATACATATTAAACGTAAATGAAGCCTTTGGCGTAGATAATTTATCACCTGATATATCAGTAGCTTCTGATAGGGATTCTGATAAGTTAAACATGGAACACTTCTTAATATGGAATATTCCTCCATATTTAAAAACAACTTCCTCTATTCCTCTTTTAAGAGATTATGTAAACCCTGAAGAAGATGCAATGTATTTTCCACAGGTTGCGGAAAGATTAAAAGATATAGAATATGATTTCTTTTCTTCGTTTTTAACATATATCGGAGCACATGTTGAAAATACAGATTCCGGTGGTTTTGCTACTACATCCCCTGGAGGTTTATACAATCCATTTAATCCAACAGTCAATCTAGCAGAAGATGATAATTGGGCAGATTCAAAAACAAAAAGATTATATACATCATTTACTGGTGGTGATTCATTAGGATTCGCGTCTACTGTTTTTAAAGGACTTAGATATATTTATAAGGATAGGAAAGAGTTCTCTCTAAGTAACCCTATTTCATTCCAACCTTCTTCGAGTGTAAACGGATATAAATATTCAACAGTATTATGTTACACCAACAATCCGGCAAATTCAGATGAAAAGTATGAGGCTAAAACAGAATTTGAATTTATAAAAAATGAAAAATTTAAAACATTAACCCTAGTTATTCATGTATCTCTTCCTAATAATAATGTCGACTTTTTAGACATATATCAAGCCTATACATTGAGTGATATTGTTGATTCTAGTGGAGATACTATTAATTCCAAGGTTAGAGGTTTTCTAGAATTTGGAGGAATTGGAGGAGGTTCTAATTGGAGCGATACAACTACACAGGTGACTAATTCTTTATTGTCATTTGGTTTTAATTCTACCAAGTTTACTAAAGATATATTTAAAATAGATGAAGAATATTCATATCTGGTATTTTCACTCTATGACCAAGGTATTGGTGGTCCAAATTCAGTATACTCCCTAAAAGTTGTTTCAGTTATAGACGATGAAAATATAATTGTAGCTGGGACTCCAGGTCGAGTAGATACTTCTGCCGCCGCCGGATATCCTGAAAAAATTACAATACTTGATTATCTTGGTGAAACTGACACAACTAATCTAGGAAATGGGATAGAACTAGAATATCATCTAGGTGGTAAAAGAGGATGGGAAAACGTACTAAGCTCAGTGGTTGCCCCTGGGATGGCTGAAAGAATAAACACCCATGATAATATTAAATATACTACAATAAGTGAAGATGGCGTAGAGTCAGATGGCTTATATTGTATTGAAATACAAGATGGTGTAGAATTAATTAAAACATCAATACTTGACATAGAGACAGATGAAGATAAACCTAAATCTTTTAAATTAAATAACGATGAAATAGGTCATGACCTTGTTGCGAGAGAAGATGGTGGATATTATACTAATCTTAGAAGAATGAATGGAGAATATGATCCTCTGTTTAAAGACGTAATAGAATTTACAGCAGCATATAGGCACAAAAAACTAGTACCTAGTGATGCAGCTACAACAAGACCCACTGTTGAGTATTTACGACAACAGAGCATATATAACAGGTTATCTGAAGTTAATTGTGTTTTCTCTTCTTATTTGGAAGTTGATAAGTATTATGGAATTATTCCTAATTTCTTTTATCATAAAGTTAATGAAGAAGGCGGTAAGGTACTAAAGCTAGATCAGAATACAGATAAACCACCCCTATATCCCTTAATTGGAGAAATAGCAATAGATAAAAGAGATTTAAATTTATTTAATAGTAAATATTCTTCTAATTATTACACTAGATCTTATGAAGGTGGAAAATATAAAAGAGTTTCAGGTACTCTAAGTCCAATAGAAGAAAGATCATTTTTTGCATCTACGATAATGAAAGTTAAGGACGAGTATGACATTACTGCATATTCTCCAATATATGTAAATTCTTTAAAAGAACTTGATATTATAAGATACGATGAAAAAGAAAATCAATCTGCTTATGTATTTGAAGATTCACAAAAAATATACATTGACTTTTATATCATGGATTCTATTATAAACGAATTAATAGAAGATGAAAAACTAGTCTCATATTATTCTAAATATGTTAAAGCTGAAAATTCATACGGAGATAAAACTTCTCTGAAAGACGATACAGTACTCTATATAAAAGATAATATTATACCAAGGTTTGAACTAGATGAAATATTGATATATGGAAAACCGGTAACAAATGAAAATACAAATCTTGACAGTGTAGTGAATCTAGAAGATATAATGTCAGATGGATATCTACCCTTGACTAATTTTGAAGTGAGAAGGTTTGCAGAAAAGCCTCTAGATTTTAGATTAATATATAATAAAAAACCAGGATATAACTATAAGTTTAGGGTCCATGCTAAAATAATCGCATAATAATGAATATAAATATTAAAGAACTTTTTAAAAGCGATCTAGATCCGAATAGCAATGAATGGTGGTCAAAGGATAAAATTGATAAAATCAATTATAACTTTAATGTTCTTAGTTTAGGAGGTCCAGCGGGGCCTACTGGAATAGAAGGTCCAAATGGACCTGAGGGAATTAAAGGAGTAGATGGACCCGAGGGAAATGAAGGAACACAAGGGGCACAGGGTGTTGAAGGTCCTAGTTCTTCAGGTAATTGGATATCAGAAACTGTGCTATATACGCAAACTTCACAATACTCAGTTGCACAAAAAAATATACTATATCCAACTGCGTCTGAGGCGCTAATCTCACAATATGCTCAACCTGCTGGCCCTACTATTGTTCTCGGCGCATCTTCATATCAACAAAATCCCCCAAGTGATAACACATTTTTAAGTACGCTTTACAATGATACAAATGCTTCTCATAGCACAGGAAGCAGTTCAGCATTAACCGTAGTATCGCAATCAGCGACTAACACAGGAGTATATGGTAGCAATTCTACAATGGATTCTATAATGTTAGCTAATATACCAATTCCTACTGGTATAAACTCACTAGACAACCATTGGCATGAAAGGACGTTTGTAATTTCTTTAAGTAAAAATTTAATGACAGCTCCTGGAGTTGAAGAAACTAATTTACATATAGGTGTTTCTGATCAGGGATCTATTGTTTCTAATAATCTTCCAATGGGAATACAGGATTGGCCAGATTTCCACTTAAACCACCTGGCTACTGCTACTTTCTTTGAGGCTAGAAATCTTTCTGGTCCTAACGTTAACGTTAAAATATCCGAAATTTCAGAAATAGAACAAGGTATTAAAGTAATACACAGTGGTGTATGGGGTACTGATGATGATGGTAACCCAATTCCTACGGGAGAAAGCTGCACATTTACTGTAGGGAAAATAAAGTATGACGTTAATGCAAATGTAAATAATGTATTAGTTTCTCAAAATACATCTGGAGAAGTACAGTGGGATGGAGTAGCAAACATATTTAATGCAATGCCAATTGGTAGTATTACTAAAATACCTACAGATAAATTTGAGACTTATTTTAGAACAACAACATCAACTACAACCTATGAAGGTGAAGGTGTTGGTTTTCCTCTTTTTAGAAGTAACTTTGGATCTGGTCAAGGAATGTACCAGGGATGGTATCTTTGTAACGGTCAAACATGGGGAGATGGAGGTGGTATATCATTTGAAGTTCCATCAATGTCCACCTTTCAATATGTAGTAAACAATATAGGTCCAACTGCACCCAACACTGCAAATAATGGAGTAATCATGATAGGGGATCGTATTATACTTGGAGGTCTTAAATCATCTAGAGTAGAAGTAGATCCAAATGACCCAGATACTTTAATATCGGCTGATGACCCCATTGAACAAGATTCAACTACATTATATTTACACACTAATTCTGGACAACAGAACTCCGTTGAAAAAAGAAGGATGGGAGATCAATTTACTATAATTAGGTTAGGTAACCCTAATTTAACATGGGGTAATTTTGATTCTAATGTGAATTTACAAGATCTTAGTGGAAGTTTTCATGCGATGGAAAATTCTTTCGATCATCTAGGAAGAGACATAGCGGCAAGTTATGCTTCAACCTTAGCAGAGGAAGATTTACAATGGACAGGATCTCAAGATCCAAATCAATCACAATGGACATATCAACAAGTATGGGCATCGAATTCAACAGGAGAATCCCATATAGTTGGTGCTAGATTTTATAAAAACGGAACCGAATTACAAAGCGGTTGGATTGTGATAGGTGGACTTGCTAGAGAATACATAAATTCACAAGGTATTACAGATCAATCTTTTGTAGCACCATCTAACAACGAAGAAGCTTATATATATGCAGAAGCCTTTCAAGATACATCCGGTGGAAATAATGCAATATTCGGTAATAATACTATTGAACTTAGTGATGTAAACGCTGCTGTGTCACAGGGACAAACAACTGAAGGTGTTACATGCGATAGATGGTTTGCAAATCACCCTATGTCAAATCATCCTAATTCAACAACAGGTACTGGAAAATGGAGCGACTGGGACTTAAAAGTTACACATATATGGCAAGTCGATACGAGTAATAATTCTATTATAAAACCTAATCAAGGATGGTATAGGCCTGTTGTAGATTCTGAACCATTTATATATAACAGTGCCGGATATGCCGGAGGATATTACATGACATATCGAAAATATTGGTATGGCCCTGCGGTTAATGGATTTGAAGGAGAAACTATAAAGGCAACTGGATCCTATTGGTCTATAAATGATTTTACACTGGCATCTGGAACCGGCTCAGCTAACACGGCATGTTCAGCTGCTAATACACATGTTTGTCACTTTATGCATGAGTATTATCCAATCACAACGGGTGAGATACTAGATCATACTCCTAGTGACAATGAAATTAATGACATAACAGCGGCATTTCCTCCGAGTGGAAATAACCCAAGAACAATATATGTACCTTCTAATCAGAGTGCAATAACAACTAGTGCTTCTGCTGCAAATAGGGGTAAATATCCATTTAAAAAAGTAATTAGTGACACATTTATACCTATGAACGGAAGTTATCCAATAATAGGTGACCCGTACCATACATTAAATTCGTCATGGGGAGCTCATTATTTTGAAATTAGCCCAAATTCTAAAATTAATACAGTGGCCGGGTATCAACAGTGTCCTGGTAATAATTTTGGTGGAAGTAATGAAGATTTCTTTACAATAGAAAGTAGTGAATTTTTAGATATTTCTAATCAGAATATACTTGATGTGGCGGATGAATGGTCATTTTACCCAACTTTAGCAACATCTACATGGTGGCCAAATCCGGCTGATGCAACCATACTAGCTCCAGGTGCAGCATGTGCCCCTGGTACTGCCGATTTCATCATCGATGGAAATAGATTTAGAGCCTTTGTTGGATGCTATCTTAAATCTATACCTCTTGGAGGAACATACGCATATTCATCGATACAGGATGTTGAAGTTGCCGAATGGACTAACAGCATCCTAGGAGGTTGTTTTGGTCCTGATGACCACGTTTCATCTCTTACTGATCCACAGGGAGTTGCATTCATGAATACAGACCATGCTAATACAGCGCTGATAAATGGATCTTTTGAACAGGAAGGTGGCACCTTTACTTATTCAACATCCTCAACTAGTGGTAGTATTGTAATAGGAACTACAACTTATAATTCTAACACTTTTAATAATCAATTATGGAAAAGTAATTCAACAACTACAGTAAATGTAAACGGAAGTGTAAACACGTATGATGTGTATGTAGAATTTGATTCCAAAGGAAGTGGATGGCCAGCGCCATCAAATCCAAATGGATGGTCAGCTTTGTTAGCTCCAGCCACTAATGGACATGTAAATCATGCTCAACGCGTCCATTTTATAAAACAATAAATAATCTTATAAGATTAAGATATTAAAATATAGATATATACTAAATAAACAAAGATTTAAGTAATGCCGATACCGAATTTAAAACAGATATTACAATCTGACACTCAGCAAGAAAGACTAGATAAAATTAATTATAATTTTGATCAGTTAGTCGCTAACGGAGGTGGTCCTATGGGATCTCCTGGTCCTATTGGAGAAACTGGAGCAACTGGTGTTACTGGTGATCAAGGACCACAGGGAGTACAAGGTATAGAAGGTGCACAGGGTCCAGTTGCATCCGACATTAATAACTATTGGAAACAAGGAGCGGATTATCCCTCAAATCAAGGTATTAGAGTACAAACATACGTTCCGGAACACGAACAACTAACTGGAGGATCTGCGCCACCTGCTGTACTTTTAGGATTTTCATCTGAATATGAAGAATATGGTGATATTGCTGGAAGTGGAAATACCGAATCGGCATACTATGGTAGTCAATTGGTTGTTAATAAAAATAGTAATTTTGTAGAAAGTAATATAAGACTAGTATCTGATAGGAACACTGATGTTTTTGCAGATCTAACTCTTGACATAGATCTTTCAGGTAATAGTGCAACAGCCGACTTTAACATTGGATTTGGAGAAGGTTTAACTGGAAATAATAATATAAAATATAAGGCAGATCTTTTTGAATTTAAAGATTTATTAGGTAATGAATTGCTTACGATGGATTCATCTAACGGAACTATTTTTACAGGTAATTTTATATCTACTGGTACAGCTCATTTCGTAGGATCCATCTTTAAAATAGATATTGTTAGTGGTCTTACAACGACTCCTAACGATCCGGCCGCTGGAAAAGTAGCAGTTTCTTTAGACTCACAGGGTACAATTGGTTTTAAAACTCCTGAAGAAATTGGAGCAGGAATTCCAATAGGAACTATAATTTCTTTTTTAAGTAGTATATATGAAGACTCTAATAATTTTCAACAATCACAGGATATTTCAGGAGATATTAATGGCTTAGTGCCCACTGAGCCTGATGAAATTGAAATTGAAATAGGTAGAGGATTAATAGGAACTGATTATGAGGGATGGTATTTGTGTAATGGTGAAACATGGCAAACGTCAGACGGAACAGTGTCTTATATTACTCCTAATTTAAATTCATTTACATATACTATAGATAATGGATTAGACAGTATAACATCAGGACCACAGCAAACAATATCTAATCTTTTGGGAGGTTCTTCAGTTGATATGGCAGAGAATTCTGGTATCATAACTTTAGATTATCAAAATACCCCAGAAAACGTATATTTAAATACAGATTATAATGCACCTAATACGGCAGCTCATATTATAATGAGAGCGCCTCAATTAATATATTTAGGAAGAGGTGATTTAATATTTAAGGCAGCTGGTATTCCACCAACTGATTTGACAGTAGATTCGTTATATTCAGGAAGCACATTTGATGATTTAATAAGTGGGTTTGGCTTAATTGAATTTCAAGGACTAGCAACTAGAAACAAAGATGCTATAACAAGTATTGAAATAGATGGAAACTCAACGGGTACGTTTGGAGCTTCTAGTATTTCTTCACTAGAATTTGATACACCTAAAATAATAGAAATAGAGATTAATGCAAAAGAATTTACTGGTCTTCCTCCGGCAATGCCTAATGTTAATGGTGGAGATCCTACTGGTGGTTATGGGTGGTTTGTAAACTGGGACGAGCAAATGTATCATGACGATACACAACCCAATAAATTTAACACTCGTAGTTGGAATGATAGAGGTGAATTTGACTTTTATGCCACATATAACCCAGGCGACATAGTTGAAGAAGGTGGATATTGGTATACATTAGCCAAAGGGCTATCATCCTTTAATGCGGCACAAAGCAATAATTTAGTGCTAAGCACATATAATTTAGCTGGTAGCTCGGTTTCAAGTTCATGGTCAAGCTTTGACCAAGTTGAGGATGCATATTGGTATAGGTTGCCACATGGAGGAGAGGATGAAACAATTGACAATGCAACTTTCCCAACGGGTTTTCCTAACGAGTCATTATATAACGGTGAAGGAGATCTTACTACTGGAGAGCAAGAAGGTCCATATAATAATGGATATAGTGGAAGCAACTCAGGTGGAACACCAGGACAGGGAGCAATAACTAGTTCTGATCAACAAGTCTGGATTTCAACGGACGGCAGTTCCTTTGAATACGTATATCCTCCTAAAATAACAATTGATGCATCAGATGATTTAGCTTCATATAAAGGTGCGTTTACGCAACCATTGCAGGTTTTCGCTGATCCTATAACAAATAATGGAATAACAAATGACTCAATAGTAATACCTGTAGTTACAACTGCTAATTTAGCAGAAATACAAAGCAGATATCCTAATTTAGGAATTACAAGCGCTGATGTAGTACAATACTCAAATCCACATGGATATACTGATACTGCTGATTTCTGGGATGAAGATCCATGGAACTGGCAATATAATGGAATTGGAAGCACATATCGACTTAAGGGTGGACATGATATAAGTCAAGGAACCAACAGTGGTCTATTAAATAGTACGCATACCTGGCGACCATATCAAAAAGATACGGACTTTATGAGGTATAAAACTGTCACTATGAAGATTTTATTAGAACCTACTATTGTAAATCAGCTTATAGCTACACAAGATAATCCAGGTTTAATAGGAGAAACTATAAATTTCGGAGTAGGTGTACACGCGAAGAGAAGAGATGAAAACATGGCACCACAGCCTCAATATCAGAATGTCCCGGGATTCATGAATGTACAGCCTCTTGGAAAAAATAATACATCGGCTTCAGGAAATAATCAAAATTTCGCTCCGGCGCCTAATAGTGTTTCTATAACTAGTGGAAACGTACAGATAGATGATTCAACGCAACCATCAACCAATCCTACTGATACTGTTAACTTTACAGTGTCACCAGCAAATACAATACTATCGGAGAGTGATATTACTCTGAATTTAGGAGTAGGCTTCGCTACTGCTTTACAAGTTCAAATAGGTTCAGTAACTCACAATGGAGATGGAACGGGACAGTTTGTAATAGAAGTAGATAGCTATGGGTGTGCTCCTAATGCCTTTACATCCAATTGGCTGGATGGTGTTGTGATTACACATCCTAATGATTCTAGCGAACAAGCCGGTGAAGACATTAATTTCACTCCATGTGTTTCTTCTATTAATTTTAATAATGGTCCACGTGTACCTTCTGGTCCTGTAGGAATTACAACTTATGAAAGCGTTTACACTAGACAGGTGAATTGGATTTCCGGAACAGTGTATTATATTAATAGCAGCGGTGTAGCCACATCAACATCCCTTTCCTCCGGTAACACTACTATATGCCACCAAGGTTTTGTTGTGAATACTTCCAACGCGTACTTGGTGAGTGGACCAAATATTTCACTTACTTGCACTTAATAAAATATGAGTATAATACAAACATATAAGCTTTACAAAAACGCAATTCTTTTCGGAGGACTTGCGATTTTGGTGTTCTGTCTTTTACAGCAGTGTAATTCAAATCAAAACTTAAAGAGAGAAATAGTTCAGGTTCAAAAAGTTTCAGATAGAAACCTTAATAACTATAAGGCAATGCAAGATACTATTATTATTGAAAAGAATAAAAATAAAGAAATGGTTTCTAGTATAAGGTCTTTTGAATATGATGTAAACACTTTAACTGAAAATAATAGAAAGCTAGTTTCGAAATACACGAATCAATTAAATATTAATAGTGAATTAGAAAATGTTAACAACCTATTATCAACAACTCTCAATGTAAAAGATTCTATAATAAACGCAAGTGGAATAGTAACGGTAGATACTGATTCTATAAATAATATAGACACTATTACCGTTGAGGTAAATGATAAATATGAGTTTGATAAATATAATTGGAGAAGATTTCAAGGAAGCATTTCTCTTTTAAAAGATAGCACTAATTATAATTTATTTTCTTCAAGGTTTGACATAGTACAGGGAATAGGTTTAAGCGCTGCTATAATTAATGAAGAAGGTTTTGACAGACTTAAAATTACAACTCCATACAAGGGAGTAACATTTACTAATATAGAGAACATAAACTTAGTTAATGATAGATTAAATAATAAATATGAGAAAAAAGCAGGGTGGTCTATCGGAGTCGGGTTTCAGTATGGAATTAACTTGAATAACAATCAAGTTATAAGTACTGGTCCATCGATAGGTATAGGAGTATACTGGTCACCTAAATTTCTTAGATTTTAAAATAATAAATAAACAATGGCACAATCATCCAAATTCTTAAGACTAGATGACGACATTCTAATGGAGTTCATGTACCATGATCAAAA
>Ga0181396_1000067_pt1 | contig 22432 bp, 25 predicted proteins | sample 19SPOviralmetaG_FD_130125 | JGI IMG/M metagenome (GOLD analysis project Ga0181396, IMG submission 130125) | Marine viral communities from the oligotrophic San Pedro Time Series (SPOT) site, San Pedro Channel, CA, USA - 19 SPOT_SRF_2011-01-11 | ecosystem: Environmental > Aquatic > Marine > Strait...
ACAACGACTACTTCTACAACAGAAGTTGAACCGTTATGTGTTTGTATAGAATTTACACATATTTCTACGGGACCTGGAAGACATATTGGGTATTATGACGATTGTGATGGTATTCAGAGAGAGATAATGGTAAACCCATTAGAAAGTGAAAAAGTGTGTGGTACCGGGTTAAATATATCAACATCAGATGGTAAATTAATTTACCAAGTAGGTGAGGAATGTGACATTTATAGAAAATGTCCAAGCGATGAAACGACAACAACGACAAGTTTTAGAGAACCTGACGACCCAACAACAACCACTTCTACAACAGAAGAGCCGACAACAACAACTTCAACCACTATGGGTGACGGTGGTTCGGGTCCGATTACAACGACAACAACTAGAGGAAATAATGAAACAACTTATTGTGTTAATTTTGATTGGTTAGGTTCTCAGGTAATACCACAATCCTCAGGTAAGGCATATGCTGATAGTACAACAGTTAGTCAAATAACTGAATTCTATTTATATGATGTCGCTTGTGGAAATGGTGATTTTGATACATTAGCAAACGCATTAACCACGGGTTATGGTCTTACGGTTAGTAGAGGTAATTCGACGGCTAACTTTACTCTTAATTCGTTGACAAACAATAGTCAAATGAACTATTGGACTTTAGGGGTTACTTATAACTCAGGAACAGTAACACAGGCACCCGAAGGGTTACCATGTCATCAACCGAATTACTTCTGTTTCACACAACCAATACTAAGTTAAATAAAAATATAAAGACAATAAGTAAAAGATTTAATAGAATAAATATATTTATATAATAAAAGAAAATGGGAAATATTAACGATACTAATAACAGGTTAGCCACAGACACTCCAGATACTACTACAACTACTACCACAGGTGGAGTTTCGGTTACGTTTAGTAGTCCTAGTAATGGACCGTGTAATTTAACATTTACCCCTGATTGTGGTGGGGTAACGACTAATAATAATACATCTAGGGTTGCTACTGACACGCCTGATACACCTACCGTGACAATACTGGGTATTAATTTCCCTTACACTTTTTATCCTTCAGAACATGGAGTTGATGATATTTTTGGTACATATACGTTTAATTGTGGTGGTTGTGAATATATAAGAAACATAGAGAGAGTGTGTAACGATAATGATATATCATATACAGTATTAGGTTCTTCTGTTACGACAACAACAACAGAGGATGTTACAACAACTAGTACGACTGAAGATGTAACAACGACTAGTACGACTGAAGATGTAACAACGACTAGTACAACTGAAGATGTAACGACTACAACCACTTCGTCAGGTTGTAAAAATTATCTGTTAAAAGCTGATGACCAATTTACGGAGTTTAGATATATTGCGTGTGGTGAAACAAACTACACAACTGTAGGTCTTAATCGAGACACTAGTAGAGTGGTATGTTCAGAAAATATACCAGTAGTTACTGTTGGTTCGGATAATGCTGAAGTGATTGATACGGGTATAAGTTGTACTGAAGACCCAACAACAACGACTAGTACGACTACGGAGATAGAGACGACTCGTTTTTATATTTCAGCAGGAAAACCAATACTTGGGGTGTATGAAGAAGGAACGAACGAAGGTACTGGGTTCTGTGACAACACATACTTATTATCGGGTGCCCTTTGGGTGGTTGGTAATTTAACACAGACTTCATCTTTACTTAATAAAACAGTATACACCAATAGTGATATGGATACTTTCATACCTGTCGGATATTATTACGTACACGGAAGTCCGGGTTACCCTAATGGTACCTATGGAGGAGCGGTACCAGGTCAGCAACACTTAGCAATAAGGGTAGACGCGAATGGTCTTGTTGGTACTGTTGTTAGTCATAATTGTGGAGACCAAGGAGGAGGACAAGACCTTTAAAAATATAAAAAATACGAGATATGTCTAATATAAACGAAAAAGAAAACAATAACGGTAGTATCAATAATACGTCTATTGATAGTAATGGGAATGGTGATTTAGCTGCTACTGATACTACAACAGTTAATGGGAATGGTAGTTTAGACGCTACTGATACTACTACAGTACAACCTTCAACTCAAACGGTTAGGTTTGAACGAATGAGTAATGGTAAATGTGATTTAACATTTACCCCAACGTCTACAACATCTACGACTAATAATACGTCTAAGGCCGCTACGGATACGACTGATACGACAACTACACAACCTAACAGTGTTAGTATCCCCAACGTGTCTTTTCCTTACGAGTTTGACCCTTTAGACCATGGGTTTAATAGTGTAAATGGGACATATACGTTTGATTGTTGTGGATGTCCTTATGTGTTCGTTATCGATGGTGAAGATAATTCTGTAACAACTACTACTACTGAAGAGGTTACAACAACGACAACTAGTAAAGACACTGACCCAATAACGACCACAACTACTACTGAAGAGGTTACAACAACGACAACGACTGAAGATGTGTGTGATAACTGTACTACGGTTAGGGTTCGTAAAAATCCGTTATCGACTAATGTTAGTTTTGATTATATAGATTGTGATAACAATAGTCAGTCTTATACCTTCCAAACTAAGGTTGCGGTTATTGATTTATGTGTGTGTACAGGAAGTATACCAAGTAGTGATGACTATACTGTTGAATTTATCGAAGAATGTACAACAGGATTACCGGTATTAACCTGCGATTTATTACAATTCACAGTTAATGATGGGGAGAATGGAGAACTTGTTAGTTTTAATAATGGAAGTGGATTATTTATACCGGCTCAGGTAACACCTATTCAATATAATTTAGGTGTTGGAACCTATACTGTTAGTGTTACAGTACCAGATGGATATAGTAACGCAGGTGATACTTTAGAATGTGTGAGTGATGAGGTTATTGTATCTCAAGGTGGTGGTGATACCACGACAACATCGACAAAGGGTTCATCTAATGCGTTTTGTGCTAAGGTAACATATGGACCTAACAGTCCGAATACGCTACAAACGCCACAGGGTGGAGAGATATTGGAATTTCAAATAAACCAGATGTTTACATATTCTAACGAAGATGGGGGAGGATTCTTTAGAATATGTACTGACAATGGAGCGTTCTATGTGGTAGAGAATAATTCGGTGAGAGTAATTCAAGAGAGTGACGATATTGATATTGAATATAATACGGATGATAGATGTACTACTGATGGTTCTGGAAATATTGACTGTGTACAAAGAGTTTAAGTGTATACTTAAAGATAGTTTTTATTACATTAATGGTATAATCACATAAAAAATATTGTATGGTAACTATATGTTCACAACCCGATAATATATATTTTCATTGGCAAAATCTAATACAGTTCTATAACTTTAAAAAGTTAGGAATTTTAAAAGACCATAGGGCGGTTTTTCTAGTTAGTCAAGGAAAATCTCCTTCTAAGTTTGTTTTAGAATTTAAAAAACAATATCCTAAAAACGTTTTCATATATATGGACGATAGGATACAAAAACACTACATCCCAACCATTAAAATACACGGGGTTGTTAAGTACTTAACGACTGACAGGAAACAACAAGATTTAATGTTAATTGATTCGGACATTATCCTTAACGAAAAAATTGATTATAGTAAATTCACAGAAAATAATACGGTATATTGTAGTAACACAAAAGGGTATTTAGGGTATCAATATCTAAAGACTAAGGGGGATGAAATTGTTACAGACATGTGTCACTTTATGGGTATTACATTGGACGATGTAAAAGACCAAAATGATAATTCAGGGGGTGCTCAATTATATTATAAAGGTGTTGATGGATTATTAGAGTATTTTAAAGAGGTTGAGGACAAAGCCCCTAAATTATATGATTTGATGGTTAAACATCCAACGTATAATGATTATAAACCAACAATACAGGCTTGGACATCAGAGATGTGGGCAGTGTTATGGTTACTGTGGAAACGAGACGTTAAAACTGAAATACATTCTGAATTAGATTTCAGATGGGCTACTGATGATATTTCTTTATGGAAGACAAATAAGATACTACATATGGCTGGTGTAACCGCAGGTATGAAAGACGTTTTCTTTAAGGGTGGTTTTATCACAAAGACACCATTTAATACTGATTTTGATTATATTAGGGAGAATTCTATCACTAAAATCTATATAGAAGAAATGGAAGAATTAAAGAAAGACCAATCTTTCAAAAACTTAATAGAACTCCTTTAATTTTCATTCACTTTATTTTTTAATTTAATACTTTTACGTATACAATAGAGCTATGCGAAGACGTAAAAGTAAAATATTTGACATATATATAACCACAGGTGCTGGTAACACGGTCGGTGGTGGTTCAGACGTATGGGTTAATAATTGGTTAAAGTTAATACCTAAACATTTGGATATTAAACCAATTCTACTTATTGATAATTATAGATTTCAAGGGTTTGAAGAGGACTCAATACCAATAGAACATATTTTCTATAATGAAAGACCTGATGAATCTAAAAGATTATTACAGGAATGTCGACACATTCACTTCTTACATAATCATTACACTAAAAGACCTCACTTATGGAAGTATAGGTTTAAGTTTAAGAGTATTGCGGTTCACGCATATGCCAGAGAGATAGTTGATTCTTATAAGGAGTTAGGATTCTCAAGAGATTCTGTCCCTTTTTTATGGAATGTTGAATGGCAAGACGAATTAATCCGTGAGTGTGAAACTAAATATTGGGTCGGTTCACAAAGAGGTTTAGTTAACGATATTTTTAACGACTGTATAACAATACCAAATTATTATGAGTTTATATGGAATAAGGAATATTTTCATAGTAATGTGGTTGGGTTTGCTGCAAGGGCAGAAACAAGAAAAGCGATTCACTTCTTGGAGAATGTTAGGTCCAATGCTTTTACATCAAGTAATGGTGTTAAGATATGGGAGAAAAACACTAAAATGAAGTTCAACAATACTAAAATCATTGAGTATAATCCAAACTTAACAGATGAATATTATAATAGTAGTCTGTTCGGTATATTCCATGGTGCTTATGTTAAAGAACCATTTGGGTATTCAATTCTCCAAGCCGTTGATGCTGGTAAATTACCTATTATATCTAAAGGGTGGTGTCCAGAGTTTAACTATCCGTATCGAGCGTCGAGTAAAGAAGAGTTTGAAAATATGGTTAAGTTAATACAAAACACAAATAAAGAAACAAGGAAAAATATCTTTAATTCGGCAAAAGAATTTTTAAAGAAATTTGACAATAAAGACCATTGGGTTGAAAGAATGAAAACAATTTATAATGAATAGAAAATTAATAGTTTCACGAATGTGGACAAAACGAGGTATACAACAGTACTTCTCATTACTCCAAATATCTAAAGAATTTTGGGACTTTGAAATAGAAGCGCATATTCTAATTGACGATTGGACACACGATGATGATTGGACTAAGGAGATAGAAAAACTTAATAACCCACATAGAGAAGGGTTTCCGATGAGTGTGGAGTTTTATACCAAAGAAGAGTTAAAACAATGGTACCATAGTAATAATATTATAGATAAGAGTGTCTTTGATAACATGAAAGGATTTTTACATATTTATCATCTTCTGTTGTATTTTTATTTATATGTTGAAAAAGGTATCGATTACTTAGTGTCTTATGATGATGATATCGTGTTTAATAAAAAGGTTAGTCCTGAGTTAAATGAAATCGATGGTTTAATAGCTAATAAGACACCATTTGTTATTGACGAAGAGTACTTCCCTATGTCTGACAAAAGTATGTTTGTTGGCTTATCTAATTATTTTAACCGTGATTTAACACCTGATTATTATAGAAATAATGTAAGGGGTGTTGGTGCCAATGCTGGTTTTATGGGTATAGAAACCTCATCGATATTTAGTTCTTTTAAAGACAATTTTATGGGATTATTATCTTTGTTTGATTTCAAATCGCCGAACTTAAAATCTATTGATGAACCTTACCATTATACTGATAAGGTTTTATTCGATACTCAAGAACAAAGTTTTATGAGTATTATGTTACACTGTTTTGCGACAAAAGAATTGTTTAGGTTAGGTGGGGCATTAGGGTATTTCTTTGATACTCCAATACAAGAGGCGGTAAATAAGTCTAAATTAATACATTTCACAGGAGACAGAAAATACGACCCACTATTTCCAAAGATTATTATAGATTTTCTAAAGAAACACGGTCATAACAATATCACACCAGATTGGTTTTATTATTAAATAATTATGTTGGAACCGTTATACAATAAAGAAATATTAGAAGAAGGTATTATTGAAGCATTAAGGCACATTGATGCTTTTGATGATATTGAAAAGGCGAAAGAATGTCTAAGAACCGCACTATCACCAAATGAAAAATGGGCGATTAATTTACTAAACTCGAGTGTTAGTGATAATATGAAATTCCACACAATGAATGGGTATAATTTACCGTTTTTTGAGAATGACAGTAATATACCAAAAAGAGCGAAAAATGCTAGATTATGTGTCGTATATCAAGTATGGGGTAATCATAACTATTTAAAGTTTTTATACCTATCAATTTTATCACAATTGGCGTATACGGATATTTTAGATTTTGATATTAAAATATTTTTAGGAAAAGGATTTGTTAATGATGTAGGTGCGTCATTAATCGACCGATTATTACCTGAAGGGTCTATTATACCTGTTAATGATGGGTTATCTTTAAAATATGGATTAACTTCCCATCCACATTTACAGAACTACGACGTAGTTTCTGTTGTTGATACAGACGCATTTTGGTACCACCCTAAAGGTGAGAAAACTAACGTATACCAAAAAATGTTAGATTTGTATGACTCAGGTTTTGATGGTCTTATTATGGCACCAGACCCTGACTTGGCAAGTTCAGTGTTTTGGCAAAGAAGAGATACGTTAAACACCAATATACCGGCTGAACATTATAAAAACTATTTCTACAGAAATGCGAATACGGATGAAAAAAGACTTACTGATTTTGTAGACCATGATAAGAATTGGTTCCTATCATGTCTATTTGTATACGGTAAAAACCAATTTAGAGAACCAGGTTATGGTAAATACGCATTGACCTGTTTATATGATGAATTACTTTGTGATGAAACAGTTTGGATGATGTGGGGTCTCGGTCACGATTACGAAATCGAGAACATGAATAATACAGGGTTTTTACGATGGGTTGGTGCGAATGATTTCGATAGGTATTGGAGCAATGAGAAAAATAGTGAAGATGTTTTGTCTTATATTCATCCTGTACAGGGAGACCATTGTTTTAATATGAATTTAATTAAGTTATATGATAAAATAGTAGAAGATTACAAATTAAGTAGATAATGAAAAGACCCGATTATACTGTAATGTATACTTTACACGTCATGCCAGAAGAAATACAAGATGTTGGTAGGATAATAAAAGACTTTGAAATATCGACAAAAGAAAACTCAAATGTGGGTGTTACCTTATATATTGATTTGAATTTTTCAGATGTCTATTATGATTGGACAAATTCTAAAATGACAAAAGAAACTTTTTATAATTTATTTCAAAACTTCTTAACACATTCTAGAAAGAATTTAAATATAATACACAATGTAAGAGATACGGGGCATTGGGGTGTTAATTCAACCAGAAGAAACGTGATTAACGAATACAAAGATACGTTTGATTATATTGGTTTTATTGATTGTGACATATTTTTTGACCCAGCTGCGATTCAGTATGTGTATAAAACATTAGAAAAAGAGCCGGGAGAATTTATTGTATTCTCTGGTTTATTACCTAAGATGTGGAACGAACACTTTGATGGTCTCACACATAAAAAATTTAAGAATGTGACTGACAGGTCATTTCCTTTTAAGATTAACCCTTTGAGTGTTTATGGGTTTCACCAAACTCAGAAAAATGAGGTTGGATATACTTCTGACATTATGATTGGGGGAGGATGGTTTAACGTTTTTTCTACAACGATTTTCGATTACGTAACCATACCGACAGAATTAGGGGTTTATGGTATTGATGACCATTGGATTCAAGAATGTTGTCGTTTTCTTAATAAATCAGGGTGGGATATTAAACAATGTTATAATAATAAATTTTTAATATTAGAGAACCACGGTCGTAAGTTTAATATGCCAGAGCCTTTTATAGTTAAAAAAATGGTAAATGGGGGTAAATTTGAATATGAAAAAAACGCAAAACAAAATTACGAAAGATTATTTAGTGAGTATAAACAAAGTATTATAAGTAAGTATTTCTAATCATGAAGTTATTTTTTACTTTTTATAGTAAAGAAAGTATTCCTAAGTTACACCACTTCTTCAAACACTACAGAAACTTAGGGGTGACTAATTTTTATGCGATATATCATGCGTATGAAGAATACAGTAAAGATGTTTTAGATTATGTGATGGAAAACGCCATGGTTGTTAAGATATGGGACGGGGTCTTTAACGAACATATTAAAGTAAAACACATAAATGATGCGAGGTTAAAATTCTCAAGTTATGGTGAGTGGTCGTTTACTGTTGATTGTGATGAATTTATAGATATTAGTATTAATGACTTAAATAAGGTGGTTAATAGTGATGCGAACTATGTGAAGTTTAGTATGATAGACAGGGTATCTAAACCATCACTTAAAGAGGTTACGATTGAAGAAGACATTGGAATAACGTTTCCATATTATTCTTTTATTACATATAGTTTATTAGAGGGGGCGATATCTAAAGTGCCTCTATCTGTTCGTGAAGTCATTATTGGTTTAGGTTATCACGATGTCATTGGAGGGCAAGAACAAGTGGTTAAGTTGAAAAAACATCATTTAAATGGGTATGTTAATCACTTTAAATGGGATAGTGACCTTATCTATACTATGCACGATAGAGTGACTAATAGGTTAATAGATGACGGAAGTGCTGATGATTACAAAGGAGAATGTGAAGTTGCTTTGTCTTTGGATTATGATAATGTGATTACTTATGACAAACCTTTAGAAATGAAATTATTGTTTATTGTTTGGTCCCTTCAGGATTATAATATGTTAAAGCAGTTTTTCATTCATTATAGAAACTTAGGGGTTACCAAATTCTATTGTATTTTTCATACTTACGGTATGGAAGATAATTTTATTTACGACTTTGTTAAACAAAACGCTGAGATTGTACATCATTGGGATGAGAAATATACGACAGAGTGGGAATGTAAACTAAAGAATAAATATAAGAGAGAAATATGTGATGATGAGAACGAATGGGTGTGGTGTGTAGATGCTGACGAATTTGTTGATGTCTCACCAGACTTTGTAAGGGAAGTTATAGGTAGTGACTCAAATTACGTTAATGGGTGGATGGTAGATAGGTTTTCTGAAGATGGATTAATAGTCCCATTGGATGATAATATGTTTAAACAGTTCCCAATTAGGACTTACTATACACGGTTTAAATTAAATGGTTCTGCGTCTAAAATTCCACTAACTCGTTCTTATGTTATAATTGGTGTGGGTCATCATGTTGTGTTAAATGAAATGTATGATTTTGGTGTAAAGGATGAGAGAGTCTTAATTTCTTATAATGGTAATGAGGATGATTGGATTGAAGTTGCTCATATTAAATGGCATTATCAATTGTTAGAGGAGATTTATAATAAATTCACTAAAACAATGAATTTATGTCAATACTCGGCAAGGGAGATGGGTGTTTTTGTATTGGATTATTGTTATAAGAAAAAACCAATAACTGAAATTATTAAAGACGTGAGAATATGATAGGGATACATTCGGTTTTTAGTAACGAGAATAGGGGGTTTATTTATAACGTGAATACTGATATTAGTACGGTTGAGTTATATACGTGGGTTTATTCGATATTGACGTGGAAAAGAGATGGGCATCCATTATATCTATATTGTGATGATAAAATTAATGAATTTGTCACCAAGTACGGATTCGGACATTTATATGATGAGATAAGGATTAGAAATTATGATGATGATATTCACGAATGTTTTTGGTCGTACAATAAAATACGAGTAATAGAAGAATTTGGGGAACCTGTTTGTTTATTTGATGTCGATACGTTTTTTAGAAACACTGAATTTACTAAGTTACAATATGATATGATAACATATCATTATGAATTATGGGATTCAGAGTTAAAAGATAAAATGTTTAACAGTAAAGATAGTTTAAAAAACTTAAGTTTCTATCAACCTGTGGATGACAGTGTTGAGATTGTTAATGGTAGTTTATTGATTTTTAATAGTTATGATTTAAAAACAGAATTTTTACGTAACGCTAAAGAGGTTGTTGATACCATAAAGACTATAGAGTATGAAAGTCAATTTGAATATGATTCGTATACTATCTTTATGGAACAGGTTAACTTAGGTTATTTAAATAATAAATATCACTGTGGTAAAGTGTCTAAAAGAAATGAATGGGGAGACTATAGGTTTAATGGTGACGAACCATTTGTACATTTAGGTCATAATAAAGAGAGATTGGCTCATGGTAATCCACAGACGAAGGAAAGATACGTCCATATTATTAAGGAGAAGATTATTGAGTTAGGTTATCCTGAGTTTGAAAAGTTATTCACTCTAACAACATTTGAAGGGGATAAGACTCAAAATTCCTTAATACCTCAAAGGGTAAAACCATTGGCTAGAAATATGGGGAATAAGATAAATTCTGAGTTATTCACTAAATGGTATGGTGATAATATAGATATAATAACTGATAATCGATTTGATATTGCAATATGGGGTTCTATATTGGGTAATGATATTGATTTAATAATATCAACATCTGAAGGGGTTAATATAAGTGATAAAGACTTAGAAGAATTTATGTTACTATTACATAGGTCAGGGAATTATATTGATATTACTGTTGAGGTGTTATATACCAACAATATTAACTATTTCAGAGAATTTAGAATGGAAAATTCTCAAAAAGTGAAAGAAGATATTCTTATTGGGTTTGTTTCTGAATCGGATTATGAACCAAACGGTGAGTTAAGAACGGTGGGTAAACTAAAGTTTTATGAAGGACCATTTAACGATGCTTACTATAAATCAACAAATAAACATGATGAAGTTCTATTTATAGATTCGGTAAAAGATATAAAAAACAACGATGGATATACACATTTTTCATCAGAGGTTTATAATACCATATATGAAAGGTTTGGAATTTTCAGTATGTTAGGCTGAAAAAATATTAACTGAATATTTATAATAAAAGAATATAGATGGCATATCTAAAGAAAAATATAGAAACATTAATTGATATTAAAATTACAGACAAAGGTAGAGAGTTAATTTCTACTGGTAAGTTCTGTAACATTGAGTATTTTCAGGTTGGTGATTCTGAATTTGACTATAAAAACGAAGACATCTTTAAGAGAGATGGGAAGAAGGATACACAGATAGTATTTAGAGCTAAAGATAAAGATTCGGATGTTAAATATCCGATACCTGTCGGTAGTGAAAATCCTGATGACCCATTAAGTTGTAATACTTATGGTAGGGTTTACCCGAATCATCAAGAAGAGGTTGTAAGTAAGAAAGTAGAGTTTTTAGGTGTGACACAAAATCAAAATATTAAAACACCGTTAGGTATATGTGTACCATTGATGAACTTTGATGGGACAGATACTTTGGTGACTAACAAGTTAATATCTTGTGAGTATATTTTAATCAAATTTCCGCAAGACCCATCAAACGTTTTAGATACTGATGGTCCTTGTTTATGGTATAAAGTCGTTTCGTTTATTGATGAAAACACGATTCAATTAGACAGACCTTTACCTAACTATTCTTTTGTTACTGACCTTAGTAAAGAGGCCACATTATTTGAGTACGCAAAAAGAGAGACTACAGAATATTTAGATTTCAATGTTGCGTGGACTGAGGAGTTTGCTGGTTTTGATGTTAACTTACCAAGAACATTTGCTGAAGGGTCTAAATATCTATCGGCTAAAGAGATGTTTGGTTATACGTCATACGAGCATGGAGATAATTATTATTCATGTAACCCTGAACCAACAACGACCACTACAACGACAATATGTCCTCCTGAGTTTTTATCATTGGACCTAACAAGAGAACCTACAGTACAATTATTTAGTAATGTTGAAGTAAGTGGAGAGAGCTGGGATTATTGTTCTTCGTATGTTGATTCTTACGGTAAAGAGGTTTATGTGTATCCTGACGAACAAAAATTTATTGGTGTAATACATTATACTAAATGGGAAGACTATTATGGAACAGGTGAATGGTGGAAAGAATTTGACAGTGAATTCGAATTGAACCTACCAACGTTAATGTACCATAGAGATGAAGACAATAAAATGGGACATAAATTTAAAATGGGTTCTATCAATAACTACGTTAAGTCGTTAGTGAATGATGAAATGGATTCTGAGGGTGAAGTTTATTTCGATTTAATTGATACGACTACTAATCAAAATATTGTTGGTAAGATATTCCCACACAAACAAGCGATTGTTATCGACGATGAAGAGATATTAATGGCGTTATCAATGAAGTCTAATAGGAATTGGACGTTACCAGCACCGAAGGCGGTTAGAATATCGTCAGATGCTGATTGTATCGATTCTCCTGATGATGTTATGTTACCTAAAGACTTAACAAAACAAGTTTTTATTTCTTATATGTTCTACAATAAGAATAATAAAATGTATTCGGCACCATCGGCACAATACGTTAGGGTTGACCCTAGTGGTACTGACGATTTTGATGTTGCGGTTTCATTTAAAGATGGTTTTAATTTCTTAAGAGATAAAATTATCACGGACAACAATCCAGGATTTCAAGCGACTAATTTCTATATTTTAGTACAACAGGTTGATACTAAAGACAAACCACTACCTGACGAATGGAGGTATATTGAGTATACTGATAGTTTAAATGGGTTTGCTGGTGGTAACATATTAAGTTCTCACTTAACGGGAACTAAATTCATAGTCAATGCTGAACTATATAATAACGCAGATGCGTTCAATTACAGACAGTTAATTGGTTATCCTAATCAAAATGAAAGAAACAATCTAATATTTGGTGATGAGTTTATGTTAATGGGTGATGTTACATTAAACAAACAACATAGTGTTTATGTAATGAACTACATAGTAGACCTACCAAGTAATAAGTTTATAAGGTCACAAAACCCGACATGGGACCAAGACACTGACGCTAAAAAACAGGATTTATATATTACCGAAGTTGCTTTATACAACGACGATAAGGATATGGTCGCTATTGGTAAGGTGTCAAAACCACACAAAAGAAAGGTTGACCCTGCTAGTAATCAGGTTATATCGGTTAAAATAGATTTTTAAGTCTTTATTTAGTTCTAAATATAGTTAAGTTTATAACTCAAAAGATATAATATATATGAGACCTAGTCAGAAAAAGAGCCCAAAAGTTTTGGGTTTAGATATTTCAACAAAGACAATTGGATTTGCTTTGTTTGAAAAAGAAGATGTTAGTTTATTAGAACTTACACATTATTCTCCCATAATTAAACCAAGACCGGAAGACCTTATCGAAGAATTAATCAAAAAAGCGGATGCGTTTGCTAATAAGTTAAAAACGTATAAGGGAATTGGAATCGAAATGGTTGTGATTGAACAACCATTATTAAACTCAAATAATATATATACAGTTGGTACCTTAATGAAGTTTAATGCTTTGGTATCTAAAATCGTTTATGATATATTAGGTGTCGTACCTAAATATATTTCAACTTACGATTCAAGAAAATATGCTTACCCTAACTTATACGCTGAAAACGCAAGAGGTAAGAAGGTATTGTTCGGAGGATTTCCAAAAGGATGTGATAAGAAACATATAATTTGGGAACAAGTCGCAGAGAAAGAACCACAAATCACTTGGTTATATACTAGAAACAACACATTAAAAAAGGAGAACTTTGATATGACAGATGCGTATACGTGTGTGTTAGGATATCTAAACGTTCTTAAGGAAAAGGAAGAAAAGGGAGAATAGATTTGACTAGTTAAGGATAATTCTTTATTTTTACCCTATGAGTGAAAACTTAGACACAGATTTATTATTATCGTTAGTTGAGGATGTTTTAGGTGAATACCGTAAACACAATGACGGACAGGGTCAAATATCGTTTGACTGTCCTACCTGTTCTTATGATATAAAAGGATTAGATGATGGTGACGGAAAAGGTAACTTGGAAGTTAACTATCATCGTAATGTGTTTAAATGTTGGGCGTGTTCAGAAACACACGGTACACATGGTTCGATATATAAGTTAGTCAATATGTGGGGAACCCCATATCAAAAGAAACAACTTTCTTTAGTTATGCCAGACACCTTTATGGATAGAGGTGAGATTAAGTATGAGGTTGTTAAACTACCAAAAGAATATGTTAGATTTAAAGATGCGACTGTTGGGTTAAAGATGACTCACCATTACAAATACGCATATAACTATCTGAAAGGTCGTGGTATTAGTGACGAGGTTATTGACAAACACCATATGGGTTTTTGTTATGACGGACCGTACTCGGGTAGAATTATTGTTCCTTCCTACACTCAGGATATGGAGTTAAACTTTTTTGTGTCAAGATTATATGGTAATGGTTTCTTAAAATATAAGAACCCTAAAGCCTCTAAAGACACGTTAATCTTTAACGAATATTTAATCGATTGGAATAAAGACATATATATTTGTGAAGGTGTCTTTGATAGTATATTCTTACCTAACTCAATACCGTTATTGGGTAAGTTTATAAATGATTATCTATGGGGTCGACTTTACGATGACGCAAAAGGTGATATAATTATATGTTTAGACGGTGATGCTTGGGCAGATGCTGAAAAACTATATTATAAACTAAATGGTGGTAGACTTTACGGAAGGGTTAAGGTTGTTAAACTACCTGAAGATAAAGACATCGGTGACCTAAGAGGTGTGTTACCTGAAGGTTCGGTGTTAGAATTAGAAAGATAAAAAATAAGATATGATACATCCAGAAATTTACAGTTATTTTGATGATAAGGAGGCTTGGAAAAGAAAGTATATGAGACCTGAGGCTTTATCAATGGAGTGGGATATGATGTTGGAAGAAGTCGGTCCTGACGTATTCCAATTCCCATTATTTAAAGAAGAGTTATGTGCTAAGTTAATTGAAGAAGCTGAAGCGACACAATCGTGGACACATAAGAGACATGCGTTTTATCCCACTACGGATATGTTAGTGGAGACCTTTGGGTTTGAAGAGATATATCATGAGATAATGGATGAATATATTATGGGAGCAGCAAGACACATTTACCAATTAAATGGTCAGAATTGGGACCAAGGAAATGTATATTCCGAGAATTTTATGATACGTTATTCACCTGAAGAACAGGGACATTTATCACTACATTATGACCAATCGTCAATATCGTGTAACGTGGCGTTAAATGACGACTTTGAGGGTGGTGGTACGTATTTCTCAAGACATAAGGTATTGGCGAAAGCTAAAGGAACGGGTTATGTTACATTTCATCCTGGTCAGATAACACACAAACACGGAGGGATGCCGACAAACAAAGGAACTCGATATATTATTGTTTCATTTATGAATGACGATAAAAATAGAGAAGACCACATTAATGATTTAGAAAGATTTGCTAACGAAAACGGATTCTATAATGATAAATAAGATAGTACATTTCTCAGATTTACATTTAAGATTATATCAATATCATGCTCAGTATAAAGAAATATTGACTGATATGTTACAACAATTTAAAGACGAGGAACCTGACCGTATAGTTTTTACTGGTGATTTAGTACATTCAAAAAATCAAATTACTCCTGAACTTATTGATGTAACAAGGTGGGTATTAGATGAATGTTCTAAAATTGCGAGAACTGTATTAATAATTGGTAATCATGATTTCTTAGAAAACAATATGGATAGGATGGATTCAATCAGTCCTATTTTAGATTCTATGAATAATGATAATATTGATTATTATATGGATAAGGGATTATATGAAGATGAGAATGTGGTGTGGGTTGTGTATTCGTTAAGGACACATAACGAACCTCCTGTTATTGACAGAGTTGAAGGTAAGAAACATATTGGGTTATTTCACGGACCAGTGCATGGATTAACGACTGACGTTGGTTATGAATTTTCAGAAGGTTATGACCCGTTTAAATTTAAAGGTTGTGATTTGGTATTGTGTGGTGACATACATAAAAGACAGATATTTGATATTCCTGAAGGTAAGGCGTATATGGTCGGTTCGACAATACAACAAAACTTTGGGGAGTCAGTTTCAAAACATGGGTATGGTACCTACTATATAGATAAAGATGAATATTCGTTTACGGACTTAGATAATAAGTCACCGTTCTTACAATTTAAGATTACGGATATTGAGGACATTGAGAATGGGAAAGAAGTTTTGCTTAACGCTTGATAAGAACGTTTTAGATTTTTGTAAATTAAATGACATTGAAGATGTTAGGGGATTTGCTATAAAATGTTTTGAAAAGGGTCTGACTATAGAGAAGTATGGTGAGACACCTTTACTTATGCCTAAAGAAATACAGACGGTAATCAAAGAAGTGGAGAAAGAGGTCATTAAAGAGGTTGAAATACCTGTTGAGGTGGTTAAGGAAGTTAAAGTAGAGGTCCCTGTTGAGAAAATAGTGGAAAAGATAGTTGAAAAACCTATTGAGGTGATAAAGGAAGTCATTAAAGAGGTACCAGTCGACAAAATAGTAGAAGTGGAGAAAGAGGTAGTGGTTTATAAAGAAAGACCTGTAGAAGTCGTAAAAGAGGTTGAGAAGATAATTGAAAAAGAAGTCCCAATAGAGAAAATTAAAGAAATTGAAGTAATTAAAGAGGTCTATATAACGGATGACGAACAGGTTGAGGAACTTGGTGATAAAATAACACAATTAGAGAAAGAAAATAAGGATTTGTCACAAAAAGTGATTAAATTGATGACAATTCCACCTAAAATTGTGGAAAAAGAAATACCGATTGAGAAAATTAAAATAGTCGACAGGGAAGTCCCTGTTGAAGTAATAAAAGAGGTTGAGAAAATAGTTGAAAAACCTATTGAAGTGATAAAGGAAGTCATTAAAGAGGTAAAAGTGGAGGTTCCTGTTGAAAAAATCGTCAAGATTAAGGATAACTCTGAAATAGAAAAATTGACTAAACATAATAAAGAATTAATTGAGTCATTAGCTAAATATGACGAAATGTTTAGTAAATTTGAACAGAAAATAAGCGTTAAAAAATCAAAAAGAGATAATTTATATGATGAGTAGTTTAATATTATTTGCGTTTGTGGCATATGGTATGACCACAATAATAGTTTACGGTTCTATATTTGAAGGAATTCGTAATTTCATACATAAAAAGGGGAAAAATAGTTCGTTTATGAAGTTTTTCTCAGACTTAGTAGGTTGTGTGTTATGTACATCGACATGGGTAGGGTTCTTCTTATCAATAACGATGTTTTCACCAACTAACACTATTTATGGTATATCCCTACCAATGACAATATTCTTTGACGGAATGTTTTCAGCGGGAATAGTATGGGGAATAAACACACTTATAGAGTGGTTTGAAGATTAATATTATGATTAAATTTTTAAAGAAATTATTTAGTAAAGATGTTTTATTTGACTTATCAAAGATTGATGGGTTTGTTAAAAACTATGAATTAGATTTAGATAGGTTTGAAAAGGACTGGATGACAGGTGATGGTGTTTCTGATTATGTTAAAGGTGTTAACTACGAATGGTTATCTCCTGAATCGGTAAGTTTGGAAAATGAAGAAATACACATAACGTCTATACATAGACCCACTAATGTTGAGGGAGAAATATTTGACTATAAAACAGGTTTGGTAACAACAACACGTTTTTTTAGTTATGGTTATTATGAGTTCTCAGTAGACTTACCAAACAAAGGTTCACATACACCGACTGTTGAGATATTCAACCCTGAAAGTAACATTGAATTAGTTATAGGTAATTACGGGGTTAAAAAAATTGGTTTATTATATTTAAACAATAAAATAGAACTTTACCACGACAATCTTTTAGTTAAGAAAATTAAGAATGGGGATATAGGTTCTGAAGTCAAGATAAGAATTAAACATGGGTTAAATCCTTCGGTTGAGGGTACACACATTAAAGGTAGTGATACTTTAAGGTTAATTAGTTTAGACTATTATAGAAAAAAATGATACTAAAGTTAGGTTCTAAAGGTGAGAGTGTTAAAGAAATACAAGAGTTTCTCGGTATTACAATGGATGGAGATTTCGGTCCAAAAACTGAGAGAGCGGTTAAAGAATGGCAAAAGACAAAAGGACTACTTGTTGATGGTATTGTTGGTCCTTCCACTTGGAACGCTATGGGTATTGCTACTACTGATATATCGGAAATTGCGTTAACAGATGAAATAGTTATCAATAAGTCCTATTTACCTGACGGTGAATATTATAAAGGACCTGTAGATAAAGAATACTTATTTTTACACCACACTGCTGGTGGTAATAATCCATATCGAACTATAATACATTGGGGTAGAGACAGTAGAGGTAGAATTGCTACTGAATTTGTTATTGGTGGTAAGTCAATTGATGGTGATGACCAATACGATGGTGAGATAGTTCAATCATTTCCTGAAGGGGGTTATTCATGGCATTTGGGTAAGAATGGTTCACAACATATGCACGTACACTCAGTAGGTATTGAGGTTTGTAATTATGGTTATCTAACTAAAGGTGGGTACAAAAAGAAAATTAATGGTAGACGTGTCTGGGTGGATAGAGACCCTGATTCTTATTACGCATACACAGGTAGTAAAATACGTGAAGAGGATATTGTGTTTACTGAGGAATTTAGAGGTTATACTGCGTGGCACGCATACACAGACAAGCAAATTGAGTCTTTAAAGGAGTTAATACTTTACATCAAAGAAAGAGATGGTATTGACATACAAAAGGGATTAATTAGTGAATATAAAAAAAATGGTTTGGATTCATTTGAATGGAATTCAGACGCTTATTATGGTAAAATTAAGGGTATGTGGACACATACGAATACCCGAAAAGGTAAGTCGGATATGTCTCCCCAACCCAAACTGATTGAGATGTTACTCAGTCTATAAAAAATACAAATACTAATAAATCCTGTCAGAAATGACGGGATTTCAAGTTTAATATAATGAATATGGAAAGTTATAATATTAGAAAGGCGGTCTTCGAAGATTTAGAAGACATTTGTCGATTATTAAGCGAATCGTTTATTGAAACCAAAGAACCGATTAGGTATTGGTGGAGAATAATGGAGAACACATCGATACATACATATGTGGTTGAGAGTGAAGGATATATTGTGGGTACGGCTACATTACACGTATTAGAAAAACTAATCGGTGGAGGTTCATATGTTGGGCAAATTGAGGATGTTTGTATATCAAAATCACATAGTGGTAAAGGGTTAGGACAAATGTTAGTCAACCAATTAGTCGAAACCTCAAAAGAATTACGTTGTTATAAGGTTATTTTAAATTGTGATGAAAAATTGGTACCATTTTATGAGAAAAATGGGTTTTACCAGAAAGAGATACAAATGCGTTTGGATAATAAAAAATAAAGTCATACATTTGTGTTCTAATTAAAAAGACACTTATATGACGACAGTAACATTTAGCATTTGGGACGGTGGGAAACTAATCACTGAATATCCTTTAGACATTCAAGAAGAAAACATAGAGAAAACACATATTGACGCATCGTCAGTATGGGATGAATATACCGTATTGGCAGAATGGGGTGACGGTAAAACTGCCACTATCATGCCGTTTACATACTCCAACTCACTTAATGGGGTGGTGTCTAATAATCAACCAATTGAAATCTTATTGTAGTTATGATTAATAGAAATGATATATATTTGTTATTGGTTGTATTGATGGTTATTACAATCATGGGGGTTTCTTTAGGTATTATAACCTTATTGGTGTTTTTTGTATCAAATCTGTCGTTATTACTGTCTTTAATAGTCGCGGCTTTTACACATGTTATTTTGTTTTATATGTTATATCGCAAAATCATTTCAGAGTTAAAGGAAATGGATGTTGAAGGATTAGATTTTGATGATATGGAGGACTTAGGTTAAAAAAAAATTTGTGAGGGTCAGATATTTAGCTTATCTTTGTAGTATCAAAATAAGGAAACTATGACAAGACAAATAATCGAAAATACAACTGTGAACTATTGGGGTCAAACTCAGGATACTAAGAAAATCAAGGATGAGTTATTCTGTGATAGTAACACAATCGCTCAGAACGGAAGTTCATTAGCGATGTCAGAAAAGAATGACTGTGTAGTACGTGCGTTTATGGTTGTTTTAGATTTGTCTTATGATAAGACTCACAAATGGGTTACAGATAACTTTAACAGAGTTCACCGAAAAGGGACGTACACTAGTCGTTACTTAACTAATATCTTAGGTAAAAGAAAAAACTACAAAAAGATTAGTTTGTTCGGTGTGTCACCAGGTCGTAGATATTCTTTCGGTAAGAAAGAGTTGTACAATCCTAAGTACAAAGGGAAAAAGACTTGTTATACAGTTAAGTCTTTCATGGAAAACTATCCGAAGGGACGTTATTTCATCATCGTTAAAGGTCACGCATTGGCTTTGGTTGACGGAGTATTATATGGTAACGGTAGTGAGCAGTTTAACGGATTTCGTAGAAGAATCCACTATGTGGTAAAGGTAGGGTAATGGAAAAAGAATACGGATATGAAAATAACCAACATATAATGGACGTGGTCCTAGACGAACTTATGTTGGTGAGGACGATACAGGAAATTACGGATTTCGATAAAGCGGTTATGATGGTTTTCTTATCGATGTTTCCAACGGTAAATCCACAGGCAGATATCATTGAGAAAATGTTTAAGGATTATTGTGAGGATTACACGGTTAGGGTGTGGTATGAAAGTTTATTTAAAATACCTATTGAAAAGATTGTGTAATACAAACATAAATGTTATCTTTGTACTATCAATAAGAAAGATATAAACCTAAAAAATCCGATTCAAATGACAAACGCCAAAAACATCATCGTAAAAAAAGCAGAAGAATTAATCGACTACTTAGTTCAGAAAGAAGAGTCTCGTTTCAACGACATCAAAGAAAGTTACGAACTTTTCTTAAAGGAAAATCCGTCAGTATATCAGTACGGTCCTTATGACAGAAAGAAGTACTATAGTCTATCTAAGAATGGAGAATCTGACTATACAAACGTAAGGTATTTCTACCACAACAGAGGAGCGGTTAAACTACTTGAAGAGGTAAGAATGGCGACTGATACGAAAGGGATAGTTAAATACCTTGAAAACTACAGAGAACTAAACAAAGTTAAATTGGTTCGAGCGATTGAGAAGTACATCACTGAAGACATGACTGTAAAAGGTGAGGTATACATCAACGAAGGTGTGAAAGGTGTTGAGGTGTCAGCGGAGGTTAACACAACTGAAGGGTTAAGAAACTTTAGAACCAACGCAATATTCGCAGGAGGATACATCCAAAGATATCACTACCGATACAGAGGAGGTCTTCACTTAGTGAAGTAAGACCAAAGGGGGACGAAAGTCCCCCTTATTTTTTGAAATAATGGTTGTGTAATACAAACATAATGCTTATCTTTGAAGTGTTAAACAAAAAGAGATAGAATTATGATTAAGAGAGGACAATCGGATGGTACTAAGAACCCATATAAGAATGGTTTTTTACCAAAAATTGCATACCACATAGCGTCTAACAACCCTGAAAAGGTTTCATACTTCTTCAATCGTCAGGCGGAGGTTTACGGTCCCATCACCGGTGAGAATATGGAATTCATCACTAAAGAGGTGAATAAGATACAACGTATTTGGGATATGGAAATGAAAGAATTTAATAGTCACTTAGGATAATGGAAGGATACGTATACATAGCAAGAATCATTGACCACGGAGGTAAATTCGTAAATGGGTACCATAAGATTGGTCTCTCAAAACAATATAAAGTCCGTGAGACACAGTTAAATTCCACACACTTACCTTTTGATGTTATGATGGTAAGAGTCTTTGAAACGGAAGATATGAACAAATTAGAGGGTATTCTTCACGTTTGTTTCGAGGACCATAGAGTTATCAAAGAGTACGATGACCGTAGGAATATCACAACAGAGTGGTTTGATGTTTCAGACATCGACACCTTTCATTCGAGATTGGATAAGATGGTGAACTATCTTTCAGTTAAGGAATTGGATTTAGGTCTTAGTATTGATAATGACGAAACTCTAACG
>Ga0181396_1000072_pt1 | contig 21968 bp, 10 predicted proteins | sample 19SPOviralmetaG_FD_130125 | JGI IMG/M metagenome (GOLD analysis project Ga0181396, IMG submission 130125) | Marine viral communities from the oligotrophic San Pedro Time Series (SPOT) site, San Pedro Channel, CA, USA - 19 SPOT_SRF_2011-01-11 | ecosystem: Environmental > Aquatic > Marine > Strait...
CTACCAAACTTTTTTGAAGTCTGAGATAGCTCTAGTATTCTCATCGGTAAATTATTAGCTGATTGTATCCATGCGGCTAATGAGTTGTTTTTAGCCGGATCCCATCTTTTTACGATATCTATAAATCCTCTTTTAGCCGCGTAAGACTGGTTTATAGGTGATGAACTAGTGTTGTGACTTAACCCAGTAAATTTATTTAACAATGACAATATTTCCGTTTCGTCTGCGGTTATTTGTTGTTTTATTTTTTTCTTTAAAAAATTTTCCCAATATAAACCCAAACTTTGAGCTCTCTGTATTTTATCGTTTTCACTTAATTTACTCCAACCATCACCCATCATTTCTGTAGTTTCAAACAAGGTGCTTTCAGATTTAGCGTTTTCTTCTATTTTGTTTTCTAAGTCACTAGCGTTTTTTACACTCTTGTCTGTTTTTATAGTTTCTTGAAAAACCTTGTTCTTGTTAGCTTTATCTATATCTTGTTTAGTAAGAGTACCATCTTTGATTTTTTTACCAAGTTGAACTAAAAAAGAAACAACATTATCATTCGTTGATAAATCTACAGCATCACTATTTATTTTTCCAGATATAAACCTACCTATATAACCCATTAAATGTTTGTTCTGGAACTTAGACATGTCTATTTTGTCAGCTCTTTCAACTAATCCCATAACAACTTCCATAGGTATATAGTTACCTTTTTCATCTCTTTCAACTCTCTGGCTACCATCTTCGCCAAACATTTGATCATATACAGCTGGTTCGTGTTTTTTTAAGTGTTCTGTAATAGCATCAGCTAAAGGCTTGAATTGTTCTCCTTTGATATTTAATAAATCCCAAAAAACCAAGTGGCTAATCTCATGGCTCTCAGTCGCTTCTCTTTCGTTCTGTTTAGCAGTATCGTCTATCGTTACATATGTGTAAGAACCATTAACGCTAGCCGCTGTACCATTTAAGCTGTTTGGCTCTGCGTCGACTATGCTTTTCCAAAAATCTCTTTGTTCTTTAGTTAAGTTTTCTGAAGATTCTAAAACCGTAGCTGCGTAAGATTTAGCTTCGTTTTCATTTTTAAATCTATGCTTTGTCCAATCTCTACCTATTGATTTTAGAAGTTTATCAGCTGCTTTAGATCTATTATCTATCTCTTGTTGTAAATAAATATCGTAAGCTTCTTTGTTTAATTTAGAATCAGTTAGCTCTGTTCCTTTAAGATTTTGTTTTGCTTTTTTTATTATAGTTTTGTATCTTTCAGGCTCAGTAACTTTTATACCCTCAAATTTATTAGCATAAAAATTAGGATTTTTAAATTTATCTATTTGTTGCTGATAAACACCATAATCGAAAGCTAGTTTTTCTAACTCTTTTTGTTTAGACTCGTTACTAATATCCTTATCGTTGTTTATCTCAAAAGCTTGGTTTCTTAGTTTAGTCTGCTCTATTATCATTTGCTTATAAGTTTCATAGGCAGATTTAGTCATTTTACTTGACCATCTACCCTCAAACTCTTCTATCTTAGCTTCAGCTTCTTTAACTAACTCATCTCTTCTTTTCTTAGCCAGCCTACCTTCTGTTGTTCTACCGTCTAACCCCTCTAACGTTACATTGGCATCTTTTATGTCTGCAAACATATTTTCTAACTCAAGCTTTTCATCAGTGTTCATCATAGATCTACCAGCAGCTCCTATAGCTACGCTTCCTCCACCTAAAACAACACCAAAGAAACCACCAGAAAAAGTAGCGTGATCCACCCCTTCTAATATAGGCTTGTCTGTTATTGCGTTTTGAGTTATTTGAGTTAAGCCTTCGCTAGGTGCTTCTGATACAAGCCCCAACCCAGCTTCTTTTAAAAATTTTTTCTTGAAGTAATCCTTACCACTTACTTTTAACAAATCGTCCATGTTGTTTCTAGCAAAAGCACTATAGGCTGATTTAGCCCATCTTCTACCTAGTAAAAAAGTAGGGGCTGTTCCAAATATACCCTCAGCTGCACCAAAACCTATACCGGTACCAATTTTTTGCAAAGAGCTATATTCTACATCATTAGAGGTTAAACCATCAAGCATTGTGTTATATTCCTCAAAAGTCATATCACCCATTTGTTGACCACCAGTCATAAGACCTAAGGTTGTACCTGATATAGCTGCTGAAGCATACATGCCAGCGCCAAAGTAACTAGCTGTACCACCTGACAAAGCGATAGCAGCAAATATAGGCGCTTGTTTACCTGTTTCTTCCACAATAAAAGATCCAAAATTACCCCAACTATCAAAAGCATTATCAAACTTAATATCTGGTCTATATGTTTTTCTTTCTTCTTGTACTCTATATCTTCTGTTCTGAGCTAATCTAGAGGTGCCTCCAGTTGCTAGATCTAATAAGCCATACGTTAGGTCACCTGTTGTTGTCGAAACATTAAATAAAAATTTATCAGCTAAACTATAGTTTCTACCCAAAAGATCTAATTCTTCATTAGAATCAGACACCTTCTCTTGTCTATCTATCAAGCTATTTAACGTGGTTACTAGCTCGTCTTTATTAGTGTTGTAGTCGGTTAAATCTCGTTTATACTTCTCCCATGTTGACAAAGGTAAAACTTTACCGTTTTTTAACTCTATAGTTTCTTCACTTGAGCTAGTATCAAATTTATACTCTGGATTTAATACATTTAGCTCAAACTCTTTTATTTTTTTATTACTTGGATTGTTTTCAAACTCCGCTAAGTTTAATTTAAAATCCTCTTGATCTTGTTCTAGGTTTTTACCAGCTTCAGACTTTATCTTTTTAGACGCTTTTAGAGTAGCTTTTCTCTGAATGTCTGTCATCTCTCTTAAACCTCTGTCTATTTCGTATCTTCTAGCCTCTGCTCTTTTAGTTCTAAGTTGTTGATGTTTAAAATACTCCTGAACCAATTCGTCAGATGGCTGCGAGTCATCGAAATGAAATTCTTTAGGCAAGTGTGAGTTTAATGTTGGAAGTTCTTTTATTATAGGAGCATAACCAGTAGCTTCGTATCTTTTTGGATCGTTGTTTATGCTTTCAATTTTCATTATCTTTTGAGCTTCATTCATTTCTGAATTTTCTTTTAGCTCTACTAAATAATCTCTAATTTCACTTAGTTCTTTTTCGTAAGGAACATGTGTATATTCTTCAGTTGGAGATATACCTAACTTTGTATCCATAGAATCACCAGTTGGGATATTTCTTGTCTTAGTAACAGGTTCAAAAGAGTAGTTTGCAATTTCTTGCTCTATATCTTTGTATTTTCTTTTTAAGTTAGGATTCCAGTCTTCGTTTAACTCTCCAAAAGATATGTAGCCTTCTGTGCCATCATCATATTCTACAGGTATATTACTTGTGCTATACATGTCATCAGACTCAACAATAGTTTGAGTACCACCTCCAACAACACCGGTTGATGGTGAGTAATAACTACCTGTTGACACTGTTTTTTGCGCTTTTTCTTTTTTCCTAGAAGGATCTATATCTACACCTGGGGACTCGCGAAGACCGTGTGGTCCATATATAGGATCTTCTAAGTTTAAAGAATCAAATAAATATGTTTCGTCTATTTCCTCGGAATCTTGACTTAATAAGTCTAACCAAGGATCAACATTATTGTTTGGATCTGGCATTATTTATTTAATTTATATAGTCTATTAACAGCGTTTTGTATACTATTTGGATCGTTTATATCTATTTTTATTTTCAAACTATTTCTGTCATCTTTTGTACCACCTGTTTTGGGTCTAACAGTGTAATAACCTTTAGCGCCGGCTGTTGTGGTTACTATTTCTTCTATTTTTTCTCTCTTTTGTTTCTCATTCATTTTATTCCACTTTGATCCAACTTTAGCTTTGACAATCTTTAAAGCATCTAATTTACTCATCTCTGTGCCGGCTATAGAATAAGAGTTTTCTTCGTCTTTCGATTTTTCTAACATTATATCGTTGTTATATAAATATATACCTATATCTGATGTTGCTGGATTATCACCAGTATTTATGTTGTAAGATTTTGTATTGTCTTCGTTGCTTGAAACAGTTGATCCATCTTCAAACTTATGTGTATCATAGAAAGAAGTTATATCTATAACACCACTAGCTTTTGGATCAGTAGGATTTTTAGCATCGTAACCATCGCTAGCTTGTTTACTTAACCTTGCTAAATATTCATCTGTTATAGCGTTAGATATCGCTTGTTTAGCTTCTCTAACTTTCATAGGATCACCACTTCTTAGATCAGCTATTTGGCTTTGATAATCTTTTTTATTTAAAAGAGAACCACCCATACCCATAACATCTTCAAAACCTACAGATAATATAGATGGCGTACCACCTTCGTTTAACGTGTTGGTCATGTTTACTCTCTGCAAAGCTAATTCATTTTCTGTTAACTTACTACCTCTATTAAAAGCACCTATAAGATTTTTAGTTAACATGCCACCTGTTTTTATATCTTTATTATGATATTGCGGTAAATCGTTTACAGTTACACCGTTAAAAGTAATATTACCTTGATCGTCCATTTCAGGTTTTATTTTACCATGTTGTATGTCACTTATCAATTGTTTGTCTTTAGGATCCATCATATCAGACATTATACCGTCCATATAATCCCCATCAAAATCAGCATACATTTCGTTTAAAGCAGCTAATTGCTGAGGTATTTTGGTAGTTATGACGCTTGTCATATTGCTTATGTTGTTAGCTGTGGCTGATCTCCCAATGAAATCTGTCTTACTCATGTTTTGTTGGAGATGTTTTTCGTAACCTATTTGAGAACCTAAGTTTTGTATTTTTTGATTCCAGCCGGAAGTTATATCAGAAGGTATACTACTATATGAGCCCCAATTAACCTGAGGTGACGCATCTAAATTTGCAGCAACAACATTGTCAGCTCTCATTGTATCTAGCTCCTGTTGAGTGTACTTTGGTTTATTTGGAGTGTTTCCTTGCACGGCTTGAGCTCCTTTAGAAACAGCGTCAAAAACGTTTATACCCCCACTATAAGCCAAGTTAGCTGCAGGTGTTCTTAAATTTCCGAAATAATTTGGTTGAGTTGATTTTTTTGCCATCGTATTTTTTTATTATCTATCAGCGTAAGCACCAGCAGCTCCAGCTAAAGCGCCAATACCACCCATTATACTTTGTGTAGCTTGTTGTCTAGCTGCATTTGCAGCACCTAATCTATTTTGTGCTAAACTCATTAAGCCTCCAGCTTTTTGATACTCTAAACCTCTAGCGGCTGAAGCACCAGCTACATCAGCTTGTTGTACTTGCATAGCTCCTTGAGCGGCTAATTTATCGTTTGCTGATTCTTGTTGAGCAATACTTGCTGCAGCGGCTTGATTCTGTTGAGCACCAGCATTAGCCATACTTTGTGCTAATGCAGCAATACCAGCACCTCCAGCAGCGCCCTGTAGACCTGACATAGTGTTAGCTAAGTTAGCTTGATTTTGTTGAGCTGCAAAGTCAGCTGCTTGAGTATTTACTGTTAAATCTTCGTATGGGTTTTCCATATTAGCAGCTAGATTAGAAGTATCTAAATTCATCATTCTAGCTTTAGATCGCGCCATTTCTTGCTGTGCGGCTCTTTGTTCGCGTCTTCTTTTACCACTACCGATTATCCCACCGGCGATGCCCGCTAAACCTTGTATTCCACCCGCTATTGCTGCTCCTGGTATCATATTTATATTTGTTTTATGTTATTATTATTATTACACATTATTTGCTAGATTCAAACACTTCACTACCAACATCGTATAATTCACACGCAGTGTTGGAGTCGTTAACCATTTTTACTTCAGCATAATAACCTCTTATGGAAGATGTATTTATTCTAGCATCTTTACTAAAAAGAATAAAGTCACTAGAAGTTGGCCTTACTGTTGTTCCGCTTATATTACAACTTATTGTTGTACTAGTAACAGCCGTAGCCGCACCCATTTCTATTATATTCCCACTACTGTTTTGGTAATATATTTTATCATAAACCTGAACAGAGTCTTGAACATGTGGGAATGTCATTGTTATATTTTGTATTGATGCCATATTTATATATTAAGGTTCGTTAGCTAGTGCTACGTGCACATTAAATACCATGAGAGAAGATGCGTCAATAACCTCGTCTAATCTACCAGACCAAGTGAAAGTTAAGTCATAGCTTGATAAATCTATCGCGGTTAGAGTTCCTTTGGTCACAGTTAGTTGACTACTACTAAGAGCCGATGTACCACCCGAATCAACTGATATTGTAAGAGTTATGTCATTTATACTATTACCATAAAAGTTACCGTATATAGTACCTGTTCCACTAGTTATATTCGTTAGTGATAAAGTGCCTATAGCCACTCCTTTTGCGTTAGTACCACTACTACCATTACCATCATTGTATGATGCTCTTGCTGCTCCCATTATAAATCCACCACCACCTGTTACAGTAGGCGTCCACAGTCTAATCTGATTACTACCACTACTACCACCACTAACAGAGGCAAAGTTGTTTATAGCGATATCAGAAACTAAATCTGTAGTACCATATTTATTAACAAGCATGTTACCCGTTATTATTATAGTTTTTGGATTAACAGTATTGTTTATACTTATTATAGGTGTTTCGTAGTCTAACTCAAATCCATTTTGAAACGTACTAATTTCTTCCGAGTCCGTTGATATATAATTAGACCAATCTTCTATTTCTGGATCTTTTACTTTTGTAATGTTTCCAGTGGCTGTAGCTGTTAAAATCAAATTAAATAAAGATGCACTAGAGTCTTCATCTGGAAATGAATTAGCTAAGTAAGTTTTAGAAACATCACTTGATGTGATTGTAAAATCACTACCCGTTTGATGCATACCTAGAGTTAAACTAACATCTATATATTGATTTATATAAAAAGGATTTTGTACAACATTAGAAGAGTTATACACGTTTCCTTGAAAAACAGGATCTCCAGCACTTGAAGCTGATATGGGTAGTAAAGCTGTTGGGCTTATTGCTTCTATTTCTAAATAATATTTTCTAACCACAGATGTTTCAAAGAAAGGAACGTTAACCGGATAAACGCCTGTAGAAGGTATTTCTAGGTCGGTTTCAGTGCCAACAAATGTAGTACCGTTCCACCAATGCGTAAAAGTCAATGTTGTGCTGCTGCTAATACTTTGAGCAGATGTCATAATTATATTTGCACCACTTATGCTTAACACTGTCACTGTTCCGCTTATACCTGATCCGGTAATTTTCATACCCTTCTTTATGTCGTAATTCACTGATGTCAACGCTAAAGAGCTGCTTGAACCAGAGGTACTTCCTACTGATGTTGTTGAGTTCTTAAATCTAAAATCAGCTCCGACAGCGCCAAATATCTTCACTTCTTTATCTTGCGCAAACCTACTAACTACGTTTCCTCCAACAACATTATAACCAGTTATCTTGTTAACATCAGGGTCATTTTCTAAAACAGATTCAGCACTAAAAGTTATAATATCTTTAAACGTGTCTTGTGCTGGGAATTTATACTGAACAGTGTACCATCTCTGATCCACATCATCTAGCGTTGTTACTGCGCCGTTAACAGTATCACCTATAGTGAAATCAACACCTGTAGATAATTTATCCTGATATGTTATATCATAATAACTTTCAGGGTCGCTATCTTGAGCTGTTATTTCAAAACTAGGCGGAATTCTAAAATTATAAGCATTGTTTAAATTAAACTTAACGACTGCCACTGTGTTTTGTGTACCATACTCAGCCTTGTACCCTAATTGATTACCAACGGGGTTAGCGGTTTCGTTGTTACCACTACCGTTATAAGTAACAGTTGTTACAATGTTACTATCACTTTGGTCCACTAATAATAAATCTTTTAGTATATACTTATTCAAAACACCATCACCAACTATAGCTAAAGATATTGTTAAATTACTTGAAGGCATATTTACACCATCCTTAAAGTTAACCCTTGCTGAAACATTTAAACCGCTTTGCGTAAAAGCAACGCTATCAACGTACGTGTGTCCAGAAGCATTAAAACTTAAATCACCAGCCGTTATTGTTGATCCGGTGTTAGGTGTTATCAATATATCTATAAATTGCTTTTCTGAGTGTATTTCAGTTCCAGCTTCTACATCAAATCTACCTAATGGACTAGTAGAGTTATTTATACCTGTTAACTCAACTATAAGTGTTTTGTCTGCAAGACTAACATCTCCGCTTATACTCAGTAGCTGACCAACACCTTGCACGTTAAATTCTCTAGAATCTAAATTAGTTAAAGTTGTGGTTTCACCTTTTATGTTGTTATAATATCTACCTTCTTTTCTTTTAAATCCTTTCACAAAACCATGTTGTGTATCTGTATTTATGTAATCACAATACCAACCATCTGTGTGACTAGAACCTGTCCAAACTCTAGATGCTGATCCACCATAGTTTAGAGTTTTAAACCCTTTAATAACCTCAGGCATTTCGTTTATTAAAAACGTCACCGAGCTTTCGTATTGTATACCGTAAAAATTATTTCTCACGGAATTATTATGCGAGTATAGCTCTCCAAGATATATAGAGTAATAAACATTATTAAGAGAAACTGCTCCTTCTGGTACAAATGATTTGAAGCTTGGAAAACCATTCACCTTTTCATCAAAAGATATAGTTTTATGGTTTAGTGTTAGATTGTATAAACCTTTACTGCCATCATAACTACCTATTATTTTTTTACCAGTTGGAAGAAGATCTTTAAAAAAGTCTCTCATTCCATTTTCAGATATAGCTGTTAAACCATCTCTAGACAACCTCAAAACAACTCCTCTTGATTTGTCTGTAAAATAACATCTATAAGCATATGATGCAAATGATTCTGGATTTTTAGATATACCATACTCACCTATAAATGGTACAGTTTGCCCTAAAACTCGGTTTGTAGCTGTTAGTTGAGGATTACCACTAGCCTCGTACAAAGCGTCTTTATTAGCTAACACTTTTAAACATTTATCCTCACATAGTACTATTAGGTCAGTGTTTCTAGAATGCAGCTTCTGTATACTACCATAATGAGGGTTCATATCTTTAGTTATAGCCTCACCTTGTATAAATTGATTTAATCTATTAACGCCACTTGTAGAGTTAAATATACCAGAAAATATTAAACCTGTACTTTTTCTTTCCTCTCTGTATGGCTCGTCTAAAACTGAAGAAACTTTAACACCTTTACCAATTCTAGGCGCGTTATAATCGTCATTAATTCTATCTGACTCTACACCGTTACCGAAAGAATAACAATTTTTAAAGTCTAGAATATGTGTTCCACCATGTTGTGATATTGGCCTAGATAAACCAGTTTCGTAGTAAAGATCTAAATCAATAGATTCTTTAGGTTCAGTTTCCCATACCGCTGGATTACTTGATGTTAAAACATCTACATCAGCAGTAATTACGTTTTGCATTATTTGAATCTCACTGATGTAATTAACTGGGTTACCACTAGTTGGGTAAGAAAAATTATCAACCATCCCAACCGAACTGTTTCTTTTTTCAAACCTTATGTTATATTGTCTTCTCTTAGCTGATTGATATTTCTTTCCAGATGTCCTTCTATATCTATATGTTCTATCTGGCTGTGCATTGCGAGTTACTTCGTACAATGGGCTTAGTTCACCTGATTGACTACCTTTAAACCTAAAAATAGTACCTTGTAACTCTATTAATTTTAAAAAGTTATTTATGGTATTTGATTTATCAAAATCCCTGTCATCAGATTTAGGGGATCCACAGAAATAAAAAGTCATCTTTTTTTCACCTAATCTTGGGTGCCCGTTGTTTTCTTGTTTAACCCATCTACTCCTTCTTCTATCTGCAGTATCATACCAAGAAGCTTCTTGTCGACTAGAACCAGCACCTGTGTTTTGCGCGTTGCCATAAATAGTTCTAGACTCTATTATACCAAACTGTTCGTCCTCTTCTGGGAATGAGGCTATAATATTCGTGTCAAAATTAGCATCTCTATTAACTTTCACGAAAAACCTACCGTAAAACTCAGCTTTTCTTTCAAATTTTTCTTCAAAAAGTATAACTTGAAATTCATCACCAGAACTAATACCAGAAACCATGGTGTCACCAGTTTTAATAGGTTCTTCTAGAGTTACTTGGTATATATAGTTAAAAGGTGCGTTACCTTCTGTATCACCAGTAGGGCCACCACTAATGACATTGTATTTATCTGATTTAATACCACCATTAGCAATCTGTATAACAGCGTCTGATGAAAACCCTTCACCAAAACTAGGGTTAGTTTGAGGATTTGGGCCTAAAAATGAAAAACCAATACTACCTATTTGAGGTATACTAGATGATCTAGCTTTCACAGCACCAGTAGCTATAGCTTTTTGTTTTAACTTTAAAAAGTCAGGAGCATCGTTTGATATGTCTATTATTTTATATCTTGATTTACTTGAAACAAAATCGTCGGTGTCGTGTTTCTTTTTCAGTATCAAATAAGTTTCTTCATCAACTTTATTTCTTTCAGAAGAAGGAAAACTTAACCAAACATTACCATCTTCAGCTAGATAATATCTATCCATAGCTAGATTGTAATACTCGTTAGAAGTTTCTTTTATATAATACTTAAAATGTGTAGCCCAGCTAGGCGGCTGGTTGTTTAACGTTACGTTTATTGAGTTAACGGTTGGAGCATAACCTTTGCCTATTTGTTTAGAGGCTTTTTCACTAGTAAAAACAGGTGATTGTCTATTGTATTTATCGATGTACACAACACCAACCTGATAGGTTCTAAGTGACTTTATTGAAAGCTGAGGCTCTCTAACAGTTGTTATAGCCCCTTGGCTTATAGACATAGTTATATTAGGTAGATTAGTATCTAATATATCATAATTTTGTAAATAATTACCAAAAATAAGTCTATTGGCAGTAATTTCCTGTGCTTTTGCTTTTCTAGGAACATTATCCCAGGGTCTTATTATCTGATTGCTTTCTACGGTCTTACTTATTATTTCTGATTCTAGTTTATACTCTGTAGGAAAAGTGCCATCAGAGGCGTACTTAAGAGTGTCTACAACATATATATTATTATTGTTTGATTCTTTATATAATATTTCTACTTCTTCTACATCAATAGGTCTTGATTCGGTTATGTTTATTGCTAACTGTCTAAGATTATTAATCATACCGTTGTTGTAACCATCGGTAGAAAGGTATTCAAAAGTATCTGGTAAAAAAGCCGTTTCGCTAAATGGTGAAAAAGTTGAATACTCGCCAGAATAATACTTCCATCTATAAGCAAATCTTACAAATTTTTTCTCAAACAAAACGCCTTCTTCACTTAACACAGCCTCCCAAGTTAATTGAGTATAAGGTATTTCTACCGGTATACTTTGTATTCTGCACAAATGTACATTAGTAGAAGAAATGCTCATAACTAATACTTTTATTTCAAAAGTTTCTTGTTGACCTAGTTCTTCATATGTTGTTGTTAGAGTTATTATATCATTAACCTGAAAGTTTGGTAAAGGTGAAAAATATAAATTAACAAGCGTTCCTGCTGGATGAGATTCGTTTTCTGTGTCTGTAAACGTTTGGGCAACAGCGTTACTAACTATAACACTATTAGTTCCAGTACCATTACCGCCTCTAGTAGAACTACCCATTGTTAAAGTTGGCATACCCATAGGAGCTTTTTTAGCTACAGTAATATGTTCTTCTTGAAAACCAGGTAGAGTATTAAATCCTCCAGAAGGTATTATAACTTTTCCAGTGTACTTAGTGTGATTAGTAAAATTATCATAACAACCGGATTTAAATATTTTTATATTTATTTTCTTTGGCTCCGTTTCATCATCGGTCCATATTAATAAATCTTCAATTATATTTATACCAGTTATGTTAGTTTCTCGTGTCCAACCAAGTATACCCGCTGTATCAACTAAAACTGGTCTTATTATTCCTGACTCTGCGCTATATTCAGCAATGCAAGAAGCTTCTGTTGATGCAATGAACCAATATATTGTATCGCTTTCGTTATTCAACTTAGTACCTACGCAGAAAGCATTAGTTAATCCAAAACTATTTCCAGACCAATTTGCTGTTATTAATTTTTTATTAGAATCATAAGTTTTACCTACAATTTTACTTGTACCTATAACGTTCTGAATAGTACCAACATCATCACCGTCAGACGTAGACATTTCAATATTCAACGCATCTCTATACTCTCCATTAGGTACTAACCTCTCGTCCAGGTCTTTATTCATTTTACCTGAACGGAAGTAATGTTTAATATCTGGCATACTTGTTAATGTTTAATTTGTTTGGACTTACCTCGCATTACCTGTGTAAGTTCTTCAATTTTTATATTGGATAGTCTTAATTTAGCTTTTCTTGTAGCAGCAAACCTTTCTTTTTTCAACAAAGGTATATATGCTGTTGGTACTGACGTGTGCGTACTGGCTATAGCGTAAGCTATATGTTTATACACAGCTTCTTCAGCAAACTTATGCACAACCATATCGTCATCCGCAGCTAAACCATCGCTTATGTATTTTAACGTTACTAGTTTACCACTTAGTGAAGAGCTAAAGTGTATATAACCTTTTTGCTCATCAATGTAAAACACTCCGTTAGCTTGAGCCATTTCAGGTTCTAAACCAAATCTTCTACCTTCAACTAAGTTAAAATCCTCTTCTGTGTTTCTATAGTTATCAGTGTCGCTTTCTGAGTTAGAGTTACTGCTGTTTTGAAATCTAGACCATGTTGTAGAGTCACTAGCTACGTTTAGACCACCATCACTATTATAAGTATAGTTGTAGGCACCGTCTTGAAGTATAGCCGTAGGATTACTTGTTTTTCTTGTTGGATATAATAGCTTCTCTACACCAGAGTTATCGATGTAACATATTTTTACGTAATTAACATAATCATGTGGTAAAGCCATTTTCAAGTTAGGTGGTAATTCTATTTCTTGTGATTTAATAGATTTAAAAGTATCATAACTTAATTCTTGTATTGCTCTTTGAGCGTGAAAAGCCACGTTAGATCTTTTTGTTCTAGGTATTATTTTATCACTACCTACGTAACTAATCATAAAATTATTAACGATAGTTTGTAGTGATATAAACTGATAATTACCCAACTGTGGATTTACTAATGTAATAACTATAACGTCGCCATTACTAACAGACTGGCTTACAGTCACTAAATAAGTAGTAGAATTGTATGAAAAATTAGATGTTGCCACACCATTCACAGTAACAGTAAACTCAGCTGCAGACTCAGGCATCGTGTCTAAATTGTTTAATAGCGTCTGGTTAGCTGGGAAGCTTAAAGTATATGTTCCTGCGGATGCATTACCACTTTGAATAAAAGTTTGCGAGCCGTAATACTGTTGTTGTGTTCCTTCAAATAATGGCATATCTATTTATTTTCTTGTTGTACGTTTTGTGCTTCTTCTGTAGTAGCTATTTGATATAGTTGAGGATCTTTTATTTCAACACCAGCAAGCTTTAGTATTTTTATAACCAACTCTGTTTCCTCTGATTGGTGTAGTTCAAAATCTTGACTATTATTAACGTTAAATAAAGGCTCGTCAAAAACAGTTGTATAAGCCCACTTTACAGTAACAGGCCTAGCTATATAGTTACACGTTACATTCGATGTTATAGTTGTTGGGTAAATTTGTATAGCTCTGTCTAGTGGAAAACCAGACGTTGTGCTGCTTGTTTGAGTAGAACTACCAGCTCTGGGAGTGTAATTAGAAGCTCTAACATAAACAGGCTGTGTTAATGAAGGAGCTGTTAGTGGTGAATTTTGTATATGGTGAACCTCGTTTTGATTCATTTTTTCTACCTCCACGTAACCACCTTTGTGTTTGTAGTACAGTTCACCCATTCTGTAATGTTGTGGTAAAGTACCTTGACCAGGTTCTGTTGAATGAGTTGACATAACCACTGGGACTCTATATTTTTCAAATATATCTATTTTTTCCTGTATAATGTCTACTTGATCAGCGTACGTGTAGTCGTTTCCTGGTATTCTATTTAACGCGTTTAAATCATAGAAATATTGCTCAAATATATCCATCTGAACTTGATTAGCGTATAGATTATACTCTTGAGGTGTTATATAACCTCTTTGTTCTTTATTAGCAACCGCTAAAACTCTTTGATAAACCGTATCTATATTAACCGCCATAATTTTTTTTTATTTATAGTAAGTAACCACCCCTATAGAGATGGTTACCTCTATAAGTTGATTTATTTCATTTTCTTTTCAACAGCTTTTAATATTTCCATACCGTCATCTGTTTTAAACCAAGCAGCTAGTGCTGAATAAGGATTTTCATCAAATGGTACAGTAAATAATTTTCTGCCATTACCCCACGTAAACGATCTATTATCGCTAGCGAGTTTTATGATATTAGCTTCAACAGCTTTAACACCAATGTTTCTTAAATGCACGTTGTCATCTGCAGCTAGTTCTATAAAAGCAGCTGGTTGGTTTTTAGCAAGTAGTAAAGCGTCTCTTTTTACTTCTTTAGTAGACATTTTGCTTACTTTATTACCTTTTTGAACTCTTAATATAGCTTCTAACTCATCTACTTCTAATTTTTTAGCTAAGTTTAAAGCTTCTATTTGTAACTCTATTTCATCAACCTCATTTTCAGCATACACCTCTGGTGTGTATTCATACCACAATGTATTTCTTTTTGGATGATATAATGATAGTAGTTTCTGTAAAGCTGGTTTACTTTTTGGAACAGATAACCTACCTTCTTTAAAATATATATGACCCAATGTTGCGTAACCATTCTGTTCATCAGCAAAAACTGATTTTTGATTAGTAGCATATCTTAATTCTCTATTGTGACCTTTTTCTTCATCGAAATAAAGTAAAGGTTTTCTTGACGTATGTTTTGATTGTATTGATAATACAGGTGGAGAATTTTCACCTTTTACAATATACACTCTATCTTTGTATTCCCATTTTTCCATAATATAATATAATTAAAAAGTTTATAAGGGTAATAATTACCCCTGTAAATACAACAGGGGTAAGAATTACATTTGTTTGTTATGCTTTAAGCAATACGAAGTTATTCGCAGCTTGAACACATAGACATCTTTCTGATAAGAAGTTAACAACCATCTCATCAGCAGATGATGTATAGTTTCCACCAACAGATCCAGTGATCCATGATTTCATTTTTCTATCATCAGCCTCAGACGCTCTATATCTTACGTGTAAGAAAGGTCGTTGGATGTTTTTACCCATTGACTCATCGTAAACTGTTGAAGTTCCAGCAGGAACAATAACACCTTCGATATCACCAATAAGTCCTCTTGTTACAGAATCATTTAAGTATTTCCAGTCAGTTTTGTAGAAGTCATAAGAACCTCGTCTGAAACCAGAGAAACCTAAATTTAAAGCCATATCTTCATCGTTGTTGAATACACCGTAAGATGATCCACCAGCAACATGACCAGAGTTTACAGAAGCTAACATGTTGTCAATTTCTAGAGAAGTACCTCTATCTAAGAACATCATATTTTCTTCAATAGCACCTTGCTTGTCTAATTCTTGTAGAATAGTATCAAACTCAGCTAAACCACCTTGAGTGTAAGGAGCAGATCCAGATACTTGATCAAAATCAGTACCAGTCCATACTAAACCTCTTGACTCTAATGCAGAGAATAAACCTTCAGTACCACCAACTGCAAAAGCAGAAGTACCACCAAAGTTGTGTCCAGCAGGCATTTCAACTTGCTCACCTTCAATCATAGCCATTTCAAGGTAATCGTTAAATCTTAGTCTTGCTTCAGACTCAGATTTTAAATACCAAAGGTAACCAGAAGCTCCATCTTCAGAAGTAACTTCAACCCAACCGATTTGTGCAGTGTCAGAACCATTTACTTGGTATCTGTCTCTTAAAATAGCTGGTTTGTTGCTAAATCTTGTGAAAGAAGCATCGATAGATCTTGAATCTTCAGAAGATCCTTTGATATATTCAGTTCCATAAACAAAGATGTTTACGTCTTCACCATCGGCGAAGTTTACAGCACCGTTAACCGCACCTGAATCAGGAGACTGGTCTAAGTGTGCTTGTGAGTAAGGAGCAACTGTAACAGTAGTTGTTCCACCACCGCTAACTACAAGACATTTTAATACTTTTGCGTTGTCAGTTTTAGCAACTACAATAGTATCATGGTTTTGTATTAAGTTGTTAGCAGGTAAAGTAATAGTGTTAGCAGAAGCGTCAGCGATTTGTACATTGTTTGCACCATCGTTATAAGCTTCAGCAGAATATGCAATATGCAATCTACCTTGCTCAGACCAAATTACTTGATCAGAAGCTAAAGGCATTTCTGCGCCAACCATACTTAAGAATCCAGAGATTGTTCGTTTTCCGAATCTCTCTACTTCTTTTTCATAAATTTCTGGTAGGAATTGCTGAGCAAATGTTCCACCACCAGTGCTTGAGTCGAACGACAAGTAGTTATCATTAAATAACTGCTGCGTTGGTCTCGGAGTTAAGTGCGCTTGATACGCACCGAGTGAACTAAAAGGCATAATTTTTAATTTTTAAATGTTTAACTTATTTTTATTTACGTATTTTAACCTTAAACGAGTTAGAATCACTACCTGTAATTGCTCTTACTTTCATACCACCAGCTTCAACAGTTTTATGCGTTTGTCTGGGGTCCATGCTCACGTTTTTTGCATTAGCAATACTATTCTTAATAGCATCTGCTTTGCCCTGCTCATAGAAATGATTAGCAACAGCATCGGCGTTCATTGCGGTAAATAAAGATTTATGGTAACCACTTGCATCACTCATTTCGTTTTTATCGTTTAAAAACTTTTTAACAAAATTAGTAATATCACTTTGACTACTTTTAACCTTATCAGCATCTTTAACATTAAACCTATAACGCTTATCACCAACTTTATATTCAAAACCTTTGAAATTTTGGTTAAAAACTTTACTAGTTTCATTGTTAAAAATAGACGCTTGATGATCTGCAACTTTTTGATTTTCACCTTGCTCTTGGTTATATCTATTAAAGAAATCAACAGCCTTTTTTTGCTCAGAAGTTAACTTAACTCCAGCTTTGATTTCGTTATAGTATTTAGACTTTAACCCGTCTAGATGGGTTTTAGCACTGGCAACTTGCTCTTTAAGCGCTAATTTTTTTCTACGGACATCTCTTTCTTCATCGATTTCTTCGTCAACTGAAAATTGATCTTCCATTAAGAAACTAATCTCATCATCTGTAAGATGTGATTTCGTTTGTTTGTAATATTCTCTTAACAAAGTGTTGTCATCATATTTAGAATAATCTTGATTTAATCTAACATAATCTTCAAGAGTTCCACCGGTTTCATTCATAAATTCTACAACTTTCTGAATGTTTTCTGGTAAATCAACACCTGTTTCTTTTGAATCTTGAACAGCTTGCTCCAAATCTTCTTGTAGCTCTTCCGTTTTAGATTCAATAATTTCTTCTTTTATTTCTTCAGTAATTTCCTCGAGTATAGGTGTTTCTTCAACAACCTCTTCTTTTGGTTTATCCTCAACAACCTCGACAATTTTTTCCTCTTGTTTAGGTTCTTCTTCTTTTTTACTTAAATCAACTTTAGCAATAGCTTCTTCCGCTTGTTTAGTTTCTTCTTTTGCTTTACTTAAATCTATTTTAGCAATAGAGTTATCTTGTTTACCTAATTGTTTAGGTTTTTTTGGTGTTTTCATTTTCATGTCTCCACCTTCTTGCAAAACTGGTTCGTCTACTTTTTTAGTTTCAGTTTTGGCTTTTTGAGTAGGTTGAATTTCTTCAACTACTTTATCTTCTTTTTTAGCCATAATATAATATTATAAAATTAAACAAATTATCTAGGATTAAACACACTCATGTCTATTCCTTGCCCTAGAGTATCATTACCTGAAGACTCAAAGCTTTTAGCAGTATTTTTACTTTTTCTTTGCTCTTCGCCCTGTAGTTTAACTCTTTGGTCTTTTCTATCCTCTCTTTGAGTTTCTTTTTTGTCAGCTATAGAGTTTTCCATGTTTCTTATTTGCATGTTTAATTGAAACTCGTAAGCCATTAATTCTTTTTTAAGTTTAGCTTCTTGAACAAGCTTGTTGTTAGCCATCTCAGCTTTTACTTGTTCTAACTGAGTTTGCATCTGCGTTATAGCTTGTTGTTTTTGAATCTCAGCTTGAGCAGCAACTTGCTGTGCTTCAGCGTTAGCCTGCGCTTGTGCTTGTATATTTTTTTGAGCAAGTTCTTGATCTCTCTCCTGCTTTTTTCTACGTCTTATTTTAAGAAGTTGATTAGCTAGTTTTACATTTTTAATCATTCTAAGGTCAATAGCATCTTCAAGCTCTATGCTTTGTTGAGTTAAAGCCATTTGTATGTTATTTTCTAGCAATTGCTTTTCTTCTTCATCTGGTTCTAATTCAATAAATATACCAAAGTCATATAAATGTAGCTCAGCCATTTCTTCTAATGTAGCCACATTATGAGATCCTATAGCTTGTATAAAAGCATCTCTCGTTGGTGAATATTCTATTATATCAGATATCCTAAGAGATAACGCTTCAGCAACCTCAGTTGTTAAATATAAACCAGCTTGTAGTATGTGTCTTGTAGCTGTATTGCTGTTTGCGGCTGCTATTTTTTGTATACCAACTAAAGCTTTCGCGTCTGGCGTGCTAGCATCTCTTGCTTCATTTAACCCGGTGACATCCCTTATCATTTGAAGATAATAGTTGTAAGTTTGAATTAGTGATTGCAATTTTGCACCACCGTTTCCAGATTGAATTTCCTGAATAGGAATTTTTCCTGGATTCATATCACCGTCAGATGTCATCGATCTACCTATAATCGAACCTGTTTGAAAGAACATGTTCAGCGCTTCTTGTGGATTATAGTTTGTTCCGTTACCGAGATCAACCTCTGCAAGACCATCAGCATCCATATATATGCCGTCAGGTACCATTCGCGAAAGTACTTGTTGGAGTTTTAAATGAGTTAATTGAATCATGTCGGCAAAACCTGTTATTCTGCTAACTAAAGATTCGATTTTACCTTTATACATGCGTGGAGCAACTATATTGTAGTTCATCTTAACCTTAGTGTAGTCACTTTTAGGTCTCATCATATTTTTAGCTAACTCCCATTTTAATAATTTTTCACTACCTAGAACTAAAGCTCCTTCATATAAAACTTCTATTTGTTTTTCTAATTTACCAAACCTTTGTTCTAACGCAGCATCTAATACAGGATTAAAAGTATCGTCTTTAACTATAATTTTAGTTCCACCCGTAGCAGTATCTTTTACTTTATATACTTCTTTGGAATATGTTTTATAGTTAAAATATAATATTTGTATTTGATTTTTATCTATTTCATCGTGATCATTATGAGCACTGTAGTAACCAGCTTTTTTAAAGCTCTGGTTAGTTATCTCTTTTAAATCTTCATCTGTTAATTCTGAAAACTCCTTAACTAATTCGTTTATAGGTACTGTTTTAACCTCACCTACGTAATATATATCGTCGAAGTAAGGATCTTCAGTATATGACCAAACTAAATTAGCAGGATCTACATAATCAACCACAACACCCTCAGATGTGTTAAATGTAGTCTTAACAGCACCAATACCTAACACGGTTAAATCTTGATAAAATCTCTTTCTTGTTAACTCATATCTATTACCGTTTAACAATGTATTTATAGCTTGCTCCTCAGCTATTTCTACAGCTTGTTTGTAGTTTAGCTGCATGTGTAGCTCTAATTCTTCTTTATTTTCAGGTATATTAGTTGGATCATTTTGAAGTATACTAACGCCATAAAAATCTTCAACTTGCTTATTTAGCTCTAGGTTTTGCATATCTATCAATATGCTTTCCATGTACTGAGTTCTTTTATCCACTCCGTAAGGATCTTGTGAATATGCTTTTATATCAAAAACTCTTTCAGATATACCGTTAACTACTATATCTACAAACTTAGGTATAATAGGTACTGGTTTCCAGTCTAAATTAAGATAAGACAAGTCGCCATTGATAGACAATTCGTCTTTGTATTTTTGTATACTTTGCTCACCCCTAGCATATAGTCTTAACCTATGGAAGCTGTCTTGGTTATTGGCGAACCTATAGGTAACACCATCCCTAACAAACCATTCGCTTTCTATTGCTTTAGCTACCTTTAAACCATATTCTTTGCTTACTTTTTCAAGATCGCTAGCAACCTGACTTGGAAAAAACGCTTTTGTTACTGATTCAGCCATATTATTATTTTATTAATTTAGAAAAAGCACCTTTATTTTCGTACTTCGCTATTCTTATATTCACTTTTTGTTTTTCTATTTTAGCATTAGGGTTATACAAATGCCTGTTACAAGCCATAATAGCTAGACCACTACTGATAGCAGCATCAAACTTTGTCCTATTATTTATATCAAATTTAGCCCAATCTTGCAGTGTCTCATTGAAATACATTTTACCTCTTGAATTAACATGATCTTGTATATACATTTCTATTGCAGCTGCATGAGCTTGTTTAATATCTTCACTTGAGTTCGGTATACCACCTATTTCTTTTTCAGCAACCGAGAGCTTATTCCATTTTTTATCAGGTCTGTTCATGCTAAAACCTCTATAACCACGCCTTCTTAAATAATACAATAGACGGGGTTTATTGTTTTCAGCTAGTATAGGCATCCCGTAGAATATTAAAGCCATTAGAACGTCCTCAAAGAACATCTCAGACGTTTGAGGCCTAGCTACATACTCTAAGAAGAATTGGTTAGGTGGGCAATCCTCCATACTGAACTTAGTTAATCCATGTAAAGCTCCTTTCGACCCTTGACCATCTACAGTTCCAGATATATCATAACTATCGCAACCAAAAGCACCCATATGTTCGTTTCCAGGATACTTAACACCGTTTTTTATTATTATATTATTTTGCAAGTTAGAAGGTGGTGTCCAAGATATTTTAAACCTACCTCTTGCATCTGGATAAAATATAACTCTAGAATCCTTTATTCCATTTATCCACTGAAAATTACCAGTGGAAATATGATCATTACCTAGCTCTTCATTGTAATCTATCTGTTCATATATCTTAGCTAGGTTAAATATACTGTTTTTAGTCTCATCTCTAAAAGCATGCTCTTCGGTACGCGGGAATTGTCTGTAAAATTCATTTAAAGCATCTCCATCATTCTTTAAACCATCAACTTCATTTTGCCAATGATCTATAACACCTATATCTATATAGTCTCCAAGAGGACCTTTGACTTCATTCTCAGGCGTTTCGAATACAGGTAGTCCATAAGAATCAATGAATCCCTCGTAGTTCCATTCCATAGGTATGAACAAACTATATAATCCCGAGCTAGTCTGTCCATTGCGGTTTCTTTTTGTAACATCTGAAGCATTATATAATTTTTTAAAGTTATCCCCTCCTTTATCTAAAGCATTTGATGTCGAACCCATCATACATTTACCTATAATTCTAGAACCTAACCTTAGTGTTGTTTTTGTGACCCTCCAGTTGTTGAGGATGTTGTTTGGCCTTTCCCACTTCCCCGATTCATCATGGACGAGGAGTTTAAGTTTCTCCCCATCGTAGGAGTTATCACCGGTGTTCTTCCAATCGATCGTTGTATCGAGTCCGGTGAGTTCCTCGGGTTTGTCGGTCTTACTCGTGATGTTCCTCCGCGTGAGCTTCGACGCGGGTACTCTGTACGCAAGTTCGGTTTTGGGACGGTCCATTCCGTCCTGTATCGGTTTAAAAAAGAACGGATAATTGACCGATATTGGTACGACTTTATCTGTGAACATTTTCTTAGCGTCGGGCCCAGATTTGGACAATATACCGAATCGTGAATCGGAACTAATAGTTGCTGAATTAACCACCTCTCCTGATGCCATAAATGAAAATCCC
>Ga0181396_1000074_pt1 | contig 21858 bp, 27 predicted proteins | sample 19SPOviralmetaG_FD_130125 | JGI IMG/M metagenome (GOLD analysis project Ga0181396, IMG submission 130125) | Marine viral communities from the oligotrophic San Pedro Time Series (SPOT) site, San Pedro Channel, CA, USA - 19 SPOT_SRF_2011-01-11 | ecosystem: Environmental > Aquatic > Marine > Strait...
CCGGTGGCTCTGGTCTGAAATACAATGCAGGTACAATCGTGTTCTTGTCCAAGAAGAAGGTCAAGGATGGCACGGATGTGGTCGGCAATATCATCAAGTGCAAACTGCACAAGTCTCGTGTCACCAAAGAAAACTCTCTAGCAGAAACTTTGTTGAACTATGAGTCTGGTCTTTCACCTTATTACGGGTTGACAGAAATCGCAGTGAAGTACGGGGTCTTCAAGAAAGTCTCGACTCGCATCGAACTTCCTGATGGTCGTAAAGTGTTTGAAAAGAATATCAACGACAAGCCCGAAGATTTCTATACTGATGAAATCATGGAACAACTTGAAGTGGCTGTTGGTAAGGAATTCAAGTATGGTTCAGCAGTCGTAGATGAGGAAACCGTAATTGAAATCGAATCAACCGATTGATATTGTTGAGCGAACAAAGTCATACAATGAAAATCATTGTTGGCAGTATGATATTCGTGTAAACAATCTCGAACGAGATCTGACAGAAGCAGGTATCTCCCCTGAAAAGATGGGGAGTATATCTGTTTCAGATTTTACTTTCAAGCCACTTATAACAAAAGAAGAAAGAAATCAGGCAAAGGATTTTATTCTTCGTCACGAGTGGCTTGGTAATCTATCACAGTACACAACTCATTGGTTCGGAGCATTCTACAACAATCCAGACGCAGGGCTGTTTGGAAAGGATGTGATGGCAGGTGTAATTCTTATGAATATGCCAAACGCATTTAGCAAGATGCTGGGTGAGGAAACAAAAGAATTAGAAAGATTGATAAGTCGGGGTGCGTGTATTTCATGGAGTCCTAAAAATCTTGCATCAAAATTTATGATGTGGACAATCCAGTGGATGGTAAAAAATACTCAGTATCGATTGTTCACTGCATACTCAGATCCCACAGCAAAAGAGTTAGGAACAATTTATCAATCATGTAATTTTTATTATATTGGTCAAAATTCAGGAACCACTACAAGATACGTAAACCCATATACAGGCAAAGTTGTTTCGGACAGATTTTTTCGTCAAAGAAGTGCATATAAAAAGTATGCTAAAGAATTGAATATAGAATGGCAAAAAAGTTGGTGTTCAAACACGGGTATGTTGTGGGATAATATTCCAAACGAAATCGAAACAAAACTTAGATCCCACAGTAAGTCGAAACAAAGTGGATCGAAAAGGATTGACTTTCCCTCCAAGCACAAGTATGCTTATGTTCAAGGAAAAACGAAAGCGGAGACGAAGAAATTGAGAAAGCAGTTTGAAGAAAAAAATAAAACTTGTCCATATCCGAAGGAGCGAGGCAAATGATGAAGTACAAATTTGTTGAGGGCAAGAACACTGGTGAGCATGCGATCCAGATCGACGAAGGCAAGTATGCCGATGTCGTTTATGTTTATGGCAAAGTCGGTATTGATGAAAGAACAAATGATTGTCGGCTATACTTTGATTACAATATCCTTGACAACAGCGAAGTTGTAGAAGATGATGACGATTTCAAGGAAGTCATTGGCGACATTCTTGTTGATCTTTTAGAAAACCATTTAGAGGAAGGTGATATCGATGGAGACAGTCGAAACGATCATTCTGAGAAATCTGATTCACAATGAGGGTTACACCCGTCGTGTGCTTCCATTTCTAAGTGAAGAATATTTCAAGGACAGGAACGAGCGAGCAATCTATGGATTGATTCGTGACCATGTTCACCGATACAATAAGGCTCCGAACAAGGATGCACTTGGTGTAGCGTTAGATAACCGTGGTGGTCTGTCGGAGCAAGCGTACAAAGAATGTAAGTCGATTGCTTCAAGCATCGCTGATTCGTCCTCCTCCGATGACACAGACTGGTTACTACACGAAACAGAAAAGTTTTGTAAAGACAAAGCAGTTTACAATGCCATCATTCGGTCGATTGAAATTATCGATGGGAAATCAAAAAACGAAACGAAGAATGCAATACCAAATATTTTGTCTGACGCACTTTCGGTATCTTTTGATCAACAGATTGGTCACGACTACATCACAGATGCCGATGACCGCTTTGACTTTTACCATCGCGTAGAACACAAGATTCCGTTTGATCTTGACATGTTCAATAAGATCACCAACGGTGGTGTGCCGAAGAAAACCTTGAATGTGATTCTTGCAGGTACAGGTGTTGGTAAGTCTTTGTTCATGTGTCACCATGCTGCAAACTGCTACGCTGCAAATCTAAATGTGTTGTATATCACATGTGAAATGGCAGAAGAACGAATCGCGGAACGCATCGATGCAAACCTGATGGATGTAACGATGGACGAACTTCGGCACTTGTCAAAAGTTGCCTACGATAAAAAGTTGTCAAAGGCAACCGGAAGCGTAAAGTCTCGTCTGATTGTAAAGGAATATCCTACGGCTACAGCAAATGTAAATCACTTCCGTCACTTGTTGGAGGAGTTGAAACTAAAGAAAAACTTCACTCCCGATATAGTCTTTATTGATTATTTGAATATTTGCTCTTCGGCAAGATTCAAGATTGGTGGGAACACGAACTCGTACATGTATATCAAGTCCATTGCGGAAGAACTTCGTGGCTTGGCAGTGGAGTGGGATGTTCCGATCTTTACGGCAACACAAACGAACAGAACAGGTTTTGCGTCCAATGATTTTGGGCTTGAAGATACTTCTGAATCTTTTGGTTTGCCCGCGACAGCAGATCTCATGTTTGGTTTGATTGCAACAGAAGAACTTGACGAACAAAGTCAAATCATGGTAAAGCAGTTGAAGAATCGCTACAATGATGTGGCAACAAATAAGAAATTTGTGATCGGAATAAATAGAGGTAAGATGATGCTCTATGATGTGAGCAATGCAGATAAAACGTTTGTAGGGTCTGGACAGAATGCTGATGATATGGTAGACTCTGCGGGTGTTGGTTTCAATGGGGAAAACTTCGACGAGAAGTTCCATTCTAATAAAAATAAATTCAATTCATTGAGGTTTGAAGATGTCTGAAAAAAATTACAAGCGTACATATAATCCTTTCAAGGATCCTCGTAACCATCTTTATGGTATGGACCGTGAAGAGTTGGAAGAGTGGCGACAATGGGCAGATGAGTGGAAGCGTTCGGGAAGCCGAAAGCAACTTCGTGAATCCGTAAACAAGTCTCGCCGCAATGACCGCATTTCTTGATAAAAAGTTTATCAACCTAGTTTCATCTCAGTTAGAAAAATTCAAGTGGCAAAGAGCCACATTGGCTAACTGTAGGTGTCCTTTGTGTGGTGACTCGCAAAAGAACAAGAACAAGTGTCGTGGCTACTTCTACGAACGTGATGCTCGCTACTATTATAAGTGTCACAACTGTAGTGCGGCGACAACAGTTTCAGGATTTCTTGAAAAGGTCAATCCATCTTTGTACTCTGAGTTTCGACTAGAGTGGCTCAAAGAAAAAAGTGGTGAGACGCGAGATGTTCGTGGAATCACAAATACAAATACGGCACAGAAACTTGCTTCAAAAGTAAATGTGCATCGTGGTAAGTTGAAGCATGTTCTTAGGATCAGTGAACTTGAACACAATCATGCCGCTCGGATTTATCTGGAAAACAGATTGATCCCCGAGAGTAAGTTTGATGATTTGTTTTACACTGATGACTTTGCCAAAGTGGCAGAACAAGTGAATCCACAAACAGTTTTGAAACAAGAGGCAAGAATCATCATTCCTTTTTATAGCGATGATGGAAACATTGTCGGTGTTCAAGGTCGTGCATTAGATCCAAATGCTTTACGGTATATTACTATCAAGGCATCGGGTCAGGAAAGATTATTTTATAATCTTGACAAGATTGACACAAACAAAAGAATCTATGTGACCGAAGGTCCGTTTGATTCAATGTTCTTACCAAACGCAGTTGCTATGGTGGGTGCGTCCAAGTCAGTCAATCTTCCCGACAAGTTGCGTATGGGTGATGTGGTATTTTGTTTGGACAATGAACCACGTAGCATTGAAATTGTCAACATGATGAGAAACTTGATTGCAAAAGAACACAAAGTTTTTATTGCAGATCACAGACTCGGCGAAAAGGATATCAACGAAATGATTCTATCTGGAAAAACAATAGAAAATGTCGTTGAATACATTGACGAGAATACTTACGGTGGTATACTTGCCCAAGCGGCACTGAGCCAGTGGGAGAGGACTACAGAAAGATGGAAAATTTGAAAACAAATATTATGCACGGTCTGTATTCTATTGACCACAACATTGAGTATCGTCAAATTGTTGATGTTGCATCTGATTGGTTCTTGGACAAATACAATATGCAAGATCCAGACATGACTATCAAAATGAATCTTACAAATTCTACAAACCTAAAGTGTTGGGGTGAGTCATTTCAAGTTGACTACAGTTTGAAAATTTATAGCGTTAGCATCGCCACCGATCAGTACCTTCGTGACTTCCTTGCAACACTAATGCACGAACTCGTTCATGTTTATCAATGGGTGCGTGGTGAGTGGGAGGATGATGGTGAGAAAGAAGCCGAGGACAAACAGTATGAACTCGCGGATGAGTTTTGGAAGGAAGGATTGATCCGATGATTGGTAAAATTTTATGGTGGTTTTTGTGTTTAGGAAAATGTGGAGTAAGAACTAAATGAATGTATTGGGCGAAGGAAAAGTTGATCTGATTGATTACATGGGTTCGGACTTGATGGTTGCGAATGCAGCAAGAGTCTCATTCAACAAAGAGTCGCAGTGGACCATTGATCTCGAAGCCGAGAAACGGCTGAAAGAATCTGAGTGTCACTTCACTCCAGACATGATCGAAAAACTTGATGAAAAAGATGAAAAGTTGATTCGGTATCTTGCCAAACACAAGCACTGGACTCCATTCTCACATCCGCAGATCACTCTTCGCGTCAAGGCTCCTGTGTCAATTCGCACACAGTTGTTCAAGCACAAAGTGGGACTCACTGAAAATGAGGTATCCCGTCGTTACGTAAAAGATGATCCTACCTTTTATATTCCGCACTGGCGGACACAACCAATCGGTGGTGCAAAACAAGGTAGTGAGGATTTTATGGAAGACAAAAACAAAATCAAATTCTATGATGAACAAATGAACAATCTTTGCAGATATTCTTTTGACCTTTATAGAGAACTTATAGATAAAGGCATCGCACCAGAACAAGCAAGGTTCTGTTTGCCACAAGCAATGTTTACTGAATGGTACTGGACGGGTAGCCTTGCGGCGTTCGCAAGGGTTTGTAGTCTTCGGCTTGACGAACACGCTCAATGGGAGGTTCGTCAATATGCCAAGGCAATTGGCTCTCTCGTCGGACCATTGTTTCCGGTTTCTTGGAAGTATTTGTGCGACGGAAAGGAAAATGAATGAGTCTACCAACGCTTTACCAATCTTTTATTCATACTTCAAGGTATGCAAGATGGCTTCCAGAGGAGAGTCGCCGAGAAACTTGGGACGAAACGGTTTCAAGATATTTTGATTTCTTTGTGACGAATCTTCAAGAAAAACATGGATACCGTGTGTCTCCCGAAGAGCGAAAAGAACTTGAAGACGCGGTTATCAACCTTGAAGTGATGCCGTCAATGCGAGCGTTGATGACGGCGGGTGAAGCATTGAAGCGTGATAACGTCGCAGGATACAATTGCTCATACGTCGCTGTGAATCGCCTCAGAGCCTTTGACGAAATTCTGTATGTTCTTATGTGCGGAACTGGCGTGGGCTTCTCAGTGGAACGTAGGGAGGTAGACAACCTTCCTGTGATTGCTGAGGATTTCCATCCGACAGAAACGACGATTGTGGTAGCGGACTCAAAGATTGGTTGGGCAAAAGCCTACAAAGAACTTGTTTCACTTTTGTCAAATGGTCAGGTTCCAAAGTGGGATGTGAGTAAAGTACGTCCAGCAGGCGACCGATTGAAAACTTTTGGTGGTCGCTCGTCCGGTCCTGCTCCGTTGGTAGATTTGTTTGAATTTACAGTAGCCACCTTCCAAAAATCGGCTGGTCGTAGACTCACTTCTATTGAGTGTCACGACATCGTTTGCAAGATCGCAGAGATTGTCGTGGTCGGCGGTGTTCGTCGCTCGGCTTTGATTTCTCTTTCTTCTTTGCAAGATGATAGAATGCGTGATGCCAAGTCCGGTCAATGGTGGGTCACTGATGGACAGCGTGCATTGGCGAACAACTCAGCCGTTTACGATGGTCCTGTTGAAGTCGGTCAGTTTATGGAAGAATGGCTTTCGCTCTACAAGTCAAAAAGTGGTGAGCGTGGTATCTTCAATCGGGAAGCAACAAGAGAGGGTATCAATCGAAACAAAGATAATCGAGGCAAGGAAGACCGACAAAGAGAAACCGAACATAACTTCGGAACGAATCCATGTTCTGAAATTGTTTTGCGTGATTGTGAATTCTGCAATCTCACCGAAATGGTCGTGAGAGCCGATGACACTCGTGAGTCACTTATGCGAAAAGCAAGACTCGCCACGATCCTCGGAACTTGGCAATCCACCCTGACAGATTTTAGATATTTGTCATCTTCGTGGAAGAAAAATTGTGAAGATGAAAGATTGCTCGGCGTTTCGATGACTGGCATCATGGACTGCGAACGCACCAACGGTAAAGATGCAGGACTTGAAAAATTACTTTGTGAATTGCGTCAAGAGGTGGTCGATGTGAATCGTGAATATTCAAAAAATATTGGAATCGAACAATCCGTGGCAACCACTTGCGTGAAGCCCTCTGGAACTGTCTCACAACTCGTTGACGCGGCTTCTGGCATTCATGCGAGACACAATCCACATTACATTAGAACCGTTCGTGCGGACAATAAAGACCCTCTCTGTCAATTCATGAAAGACCAAGGTTTCCCACATGAAGCCTGTGTCATGAAGCCAGAAAATGTCACCGTCTTCTCCTTCCCAGTGAAGGCTCCCGAAAATTCTGTTTTCAGAACCGATATGACGGCAATCGAACAATTAGAACTTTGGTTGAGTTATCAACTATTTTGGACAGAACACAAGCCATCAGTGACAATCACAGTCAAGGAAAATGAATGGTTTGAAGTTGGTGCATGGGTTTGGAAAAATTTAGATAATATTTCAGGAATTTCATTCCTTCCACATTCGGATCACACCTATAAGCAGGCTCCATATCAGGACTGCACGGAGGAAGAATATGAAGAATTATTAGAAAAATTACCAAAAAGTACAAATTGGTCTTTATTGAAAAATTATGAACAGGAAGATAACACGGCAGGATCCCAAACAATGGCATGTTCTGGAGATTCCTGCGAAGTCGTAGATTTGTCTTGACAGACGGTATACATACGACTACAATTTTGATGTCAAACCATCTGACTTTTAGATGGAGCCTAACATAAGGAGAATTATATGGCTACTAAGACACCTAACGAATGCCCTACATCGTGTAGTGGCGGTTGCATTTGCAGGTTCCTCTCGCGGATTGGGCTTTGTCGCTCAACCCTCGTGACCCTTGCCCTCGTCCCTTTCGCATGGGATGGCGTTGAATGGTTCGTCAATTCGATCCGTTCACTCTTCGATCTCGTTTCTGGAGTCGGAGGCTAATATGGCTTTTGCAAGTGTACTGTGTCTTTCTGCTATTGCCGCAGCAGGAGATATTGAGTTTAGCGGCGTTGGACAAACTGTTGTGACATCTATTGATGGTGTCGAGACTTTGGATACTCGGTTGTTGCTTGGTGCATACGGCGAATCCAAGGGTGCTGTTTATGGTTTCGCTTTTGAAACCAATGCCGATCTCGACGATGCAACACTTTGGGAAGCCTATGTTGGTGCTGATCTCGGTGGTCTTGATGTCACCGTTGGTCGTTTCCAGCGTAACTTTAGTGCTGAACTCGCAATGTCCGATTACACCTACGGTCTTGGTCTTACCAACTCCAGTGTTTTCGGGCGGAACGGCGTTGTCGTTGACGGCGTGTCGTTCGGAGGAAACGTCGGTGACGCTTCCTTCTCTTTGGACATCATTGGAGATGATGTCTTTGATGGAGACTCCGTGACTTACGGTGGTCGTGTTGAACTTGGAGCATTGGGCTTCGGTTTCGTCGGTGAAGATGCGGAAATTTGGACTGTTGACATCTCTGGTGATGACGGTTTCATTTCCTATACCGATGACAATGGCGAATGGGTCGCCGTTGCACAAGGAGTTTTGTTTACCATTGAAGATACCTTCTCTGGTTATGGTCGTGTCGAATACGATCATCTTGACGAAACCACATTCGCCGTTGGCGGCGTGTGTGAATTCCAAGAGGGCGTTGCTGCTCTCGTTGAATATGATGATCGGGACGAAGGAATTCGTGCCGGTTTGAGATTCACCTTCTAAAAAAGGTTTGCTTATGTAGAGAACAGCCCATCGAAAGGTGGGCTGTTTTCGCATACATACTTGTATGGGATTCAATAGAGAACTGATTGACGAAGAATTTGAAGCGTTGCTCAAGCAAGACACCTTTAGCGGTGATTTTGATTTTGGGTTTGCGGACGAAGTTGAGGTATCTGAAGTTTCTGGTGCAGCAAATGATGCGAAAGAACAGTTGGACAAACTTGAAAAGTTGATCCTACCAATTCTTTATAATCTAAAAAAGAATCCAGAGAAAGATTATATTGTGTGGGATGGTGCGAAAAGATCTGCTGCATGTGAAGCACAAATTCAAAGGATTCTCGAAATCACAAGGTTATGAAGGTAAGAAAGTTTTTAGTTGATATGTGGAATGGAAGAACGCAACAAGAATTAGAAAGTTATATCTCAGATGTATGGAACGGTCGCACCGGAGTAGGGGATGCGGTCAAGATAATGATCGACACCGCATCGAAAGGTAAGATCAAACAATGTGGAGGCTGCATAAAACGACAGCAATATTTGAATGAACTCTTCTCAAAATCAAAAAAGAATATCAATAGCCGGGATTGATTACTCGCTCAACGGACCTTGTGTTTGTGTATTTTGTGGGGACGATAAGTTCTCATACAAACAATGTTCTTTTTATTATTTGACAAATACAAAAAACGTAACTGGAGTTTTCAAGTATCGATTCCACGGTGAACTTTTCAACGAATTCAATCATGAGTGTCAACGATATGATTCGATCTCTGATTGGGCAGTTGATAAAGTTTTAGGTTGTAACTATGTTGGTCTAGAAGGATACGCATACGGAGCCTCGGGTCGTGCCATATTTCAGATTGCAGAGAACTGTGGACTTCTCAAATATAAACTATGGGAAGCCGGTATCACAGTCGATGTGATCGCACCTACAAAAATAAAAAAAGAAGCAACGGGAAAAGGCAACTCTGACAAGCGTAAAATGGTTGATGCTTTCCACCTAGACACGGGTGTAGATTTACAGAAACTTATAACGCCAAAACGGGCAACCATAGGGTCACCCGTTTCAGACATTGCTGATGCTTATTTTATTTGCAAGTCTGCTTACGAGGCTTACGCAAAAATTCAAACCAGATAAGATAACCCGAGACTACGAGGGCAATAGCCCATCCAAATATAGCCACGGGTCCGAAACTTTTTTTGAGGCATTTTCCTCCATACGCTGGTAGGTGTCAACTCCAAGAGCATCACCTGCACCAAGTAGACCAACCGTTTCGATTTGTGTTGCAGAGTCAAGTGTGTGGTAAGTGTAAGGCTCACCGTTTTCATCAACAGTGACGAATGGCTCTTTTACACTTTGCACGCTTGAACATCCAATGAGAAAAAGAATCGCCAAATATCTCATCGAGGAACTCTTTCCTTTGGTGTCTCCGTTCGCTGCATATGCTCACGAAGTTTTTTTCGCCTCTCTCTTTTTTCAAGTAGTACAGGCTTCCCGACTTCTTTCAATAATCTATCGTGGACACGATGTTCAACTTCTATAACTGCGTACTTGTATCCACCGGCAAAGCCAATCACTACACCCAAAATAAAGATACAAACTCTTTTCAAAATAATACATTCATGCTTACAATCGCTCATGTGATTCCCCTTATTTCTCTAAGTTCTTGGAAGTCTTTTTTCTTGGTTCCACCATCGTATTCCCAAGCGTAACCTTCCTGAATCATTCGCTCATTGATTGATTCGGTTTCGTCACCGATATACAGCCAACCAAGAAGCCTACCATATTTGCCCACACCGCCATCAAGTTCGGTGCGAATTACTAAATCATCTTCACCAGAAATTGCACCATCAAGTTCTCCTGTCAACCAATCGGTTGCATCTTGACCGAGTTTCTTTTCTTCAAGATCCCGTGTTCTCTTTTCGGGAGTATCAACACCTGCGATACGAACACGTTCCTTTTTATAAAGATCAAAACCCAAGTCGATGATGACATCGATGGTATCACCGTCAAGAACTTTGACGATTTCGGTAACTCTAAAGTTATAGCACGACTTTCTATTTGGTGGTATCATTTACTTTTTACTTTCCTCTGACTGCGGTTCCGAAGTAGAATCCAACGATGGTAACGAGAATCTGCCTATTTTCTTCTGTGTATAGGTAACCCTCGACCGGGGTATAAGTTCTTACCTTTTCCTCACCGAACAAACCGAGCAAGTCCCATGGCTTGTAGACGGTTTGTTCATGCTCGACCACGGTGGTTACACCGTCGCTGAATGCAATAATAAACGGAGCGATGATAGTGCCAAACATAATACAAAGCACGATGAATCGACGAACCAGTTTACCTGCGTCAATTGATACACGGCCTACGGCAGCATTCGCATGTTCGTTTTCTTTTTCGGCTGTACCCATCGCCATCTTCCATCGCTCTTGCTCTTGGGCACGACGTTCAGCCATTGCTTTGAATAGGAATCCTGTCGCCGATCCTGCCATCAGCGAAAGAAAATCAGGTGATAAAAAATCCATGTTAGTTTCTCCTGTTATGTTTCAAGCGTTGGTCGTTGTACCTTCTTCTGTACAAAGAAAGTTCACCAGAATCTTCATCTTGAATAACAACAGGTTTGTTTGGATTTCTAAGAGAATATGACCTAACAGTATTGGGTAATTCCTCTTCAAACCTACCAAATTTTCGCTTTTTCTTACTTCTAAGACGATTGTAAAGTTTATTTGGAATACGGAATCGAGGATTGCCCATCAAAACTTTGTTGAATCCACCGACTCGATCAAAAGATCCACTCGTATTTGTATACGGTGCGTCTGCTTTCGATGCATTGGCAATTGCACCAGTTCCCATTTCTTCAAAAAGAACCACATACCCATGTTTGATATGAGTGTCTAGTTCTGACTTTGAAATAAGTTTGGCTTCGCCGCGATCTTTACTAAAAACAATTGATTGATCTTTTGTTTTTTGTCTTTTTAGATTAGCGACGGATCTTCGCAACTCTGTTGGAAGAGTTGCAAAATTATCAAGTGTTTCGGGGGATTCAATGTAAGAGGGAATAGCAGGAACCGCTCCGCCGTATACTGCTTCCGCGATGGTTTGAAGATTTCTTTTTATATTTCTATATGGTTTCATCAAACGTTCCTTAGAGTATTTATCACTTTCGCATCTAGAGGAATATCCAAAAGATTGATTGAATCTAGTGAGTCCTCTGGAAGAAAGTTCAAATACACAAGGAAGGTTTTTAGTAATGAGTATTGGTCATCATCCAATCGATTGAAAAGCATTCTTGTCGCGGCAGGAAGCCCGAACACATTGTGAAGAATGATAATATGATTGAGAATTAGACGTTCCCTTAGAATACCAGATGTATTGTAACGGTTGAACAATCGCTTGATGTATTTTATGCGATTGAAATCCTCTTGAAACTCGTCAAGTCCTTTGCAGGAAGGATTATCATAATTTTTCATAGCGTAGCGAATGATATTATCATCATTCAGTTCAAAAAATTCCATAATGTTATCACTTGAATGTTGCTTTGATGATGTATCCTCTTTGTACAGGCTCAAAGTTGAAGACAACTGTGGTGTAGGGAAGCGTCGTTTCAATTCGTTCGGTTCCCGTCGCTGAAGTCACCAGATCATCAATAAATTTATCAGCGTCAGACTTTGGTTCACCAAGTCTGTGACCATAAAAGTTCAGTTGAGATTCCAAAGTTCCAGAAGGAACGGCTTCTCTCACGATTTTTGGATCAAGATCATAGGAAAGACCACTAATGTTTAGCATGGCTCTTGCCTTTGACAATGCACCAACAACGTCACTCTGAATACCAGCAAGAACGTTATTGAGTCCAGTCAAAATCTCATCCAAGTTTACTGAATTTGCATAAGGCGTGTTTGCACCATTCGCAAAGCCACCAAGATCAGCACCAGCAATATCACCAAGGTTACCACCATTAGCATACGCTGTTGGTCCTTGATAATAGTTTTCAGTAATATAATTTTTGATGTCTTTGAACGATTTCATTCAATCACATGCCCTTCTGTTGCTTGAGTTGATTGAACATTTTATCAATCATTGCAAGCATACTTTCGTCATCCATAGCATCCACCATAGCGTTCATTTCTTCTTCTCTTGGTCTGAAGGACGGTGAGGGATTGAAGACGGGTCCGCCATCGGGCTGAACCATTGGTCCACCGGGAACAGATCCCGGTTGTACGGCTGGATTCATTGGATTAGGACCGGGGGGAACGGGCATCCGAAGCGGTGCGTCAGGATCAACTCCGAATGGCAACTCAGGTCTGGGTTGCGGTGGGCGACCGGAAGGAGCCATAGGTGGGGTAAGTGTGGGTGGGTTGTATACAGGTGATCCCGGCAATCCACCATGAACTGGAACATTGGGGTTGATTGGCTGGGGGTCAATCATGTCAGGAATCCCGTCACCATCCATGTCAGAGTCAAAAGGACTCACATTGTCGGGGATTTGCTCAGGGAACATTGGTGTTCCGAAAGGAAAGCCCGATGGTCTGCCAGCAGGATCAAACATCTCTGCCTCCGCACCACCTCTACGCATCATGCCATAACCTTCACTCAACTTCTCTTGCTTGGATTGAACAGATTCCACGAGTTTGTTGAAAACTTCTTTGTGATTGTGCGCACGAAGGACTTCTCTTTCGAAAGCAGTGGCATTCGCAGCAGTCAGTTGCTGACCATTTTGTTTTGCGTGTTCCATGAGATACTTATTGATCATTCTCTTCATGTCTTCCCAAGTTTGTGCGTTTTCACGCAACTCCATAGCAACAGAGAGAATGTCTTCTTCTGTGATGGTTTCTGGAAGTTTGATGGTCTTTTTATCTTTATTAGACAAAACACCCTTCACTGCGTCCATAAGTGAACTAGTTTGTGAGGCTTTGCTAAATGGTCCGCTGGGTGAAAAACTTTGCATGGAATACTCCTGTTCCCTTTATGTATACTATTTTGTTCTGCGATTGAAATAAGTAGAGGCCATATCGTTGAATTGTCCGGGTGTCATGGAACGATACATTAGCGTTCGTTCGGGTGTACCCTCTAGTTGACCTCGATGAGTCTCTTCTTCAGTTCTTTTCTTTTTCTTTGCCATGTTTGTAGCAGTTCCAAAGATGACATCTTTATAATTTTTACCATATCGACTTTTGAAATCTGCTGTCGCATCCTTTTTGAGATCCTCAGCGTACTTATCTCTCAGTTGCATTTCTTTCTTTGTAAGAGTTGCCTCCGAGAGTTTTTCGGTTTTGATAAATGTCTTACCCGGATCAACAATGATTCCAAATTCTTTCATAAATGGTACGCCAACCAAAACTGGTGTACCTTTTTCTGACCGATCATCCAGAGTAAATCGACGGTTTGGATACTTTTTGCCCATAAATTCAATATCAAGTTCAATCATTGGACGCTGTTCAACGTCATGTGCGATTGCACCTTGCAGCACAGTCAAGATATCGACAACTTTATTTGTGAATTTCTTGCCGCCATGGGTCCATGTCACCGTGTCCCCATCGATTTGATATTCATCTGCATGGATTGAGTTTACCACCATGTTTCCAGTGTCGAATTTACCGACCAAAGGTCCAATGCCCTCTACACTCATGGTTTCTCTTCTTCCGACTACGGTTGGTGAATACATCCAATTGTCCTTATCTAAGATGTGGTCGATAAAGTCTCACACAATGTTCTGTTTTGTTGCCATCTCGATTCCCTCGGAACCGGGAGAGGAGTTTACCTCAATTATGTAAGGTTTCTTTGTTTTTGCAGAGACAGCAATATCAACACCGCAGTAATAGCAGCCAATTGTCTTTGCTGCCTTTAGTGCTAACTCTTCAATTTCTTTACTAATTGAAACTTTTTTGATCTTTGCACCCATTGAGAAGTTGCTTCTAAAGTCATTCTTGACTTTTCCTCGATTCATCACACCAACAACCTCACCGTCAAGAACAATGATTCTCATATCACTCTTCATATCAATATATTCTTGAAGAATAATCTCTTCTGATTCATCAATTTTCTGAATTGCATCAATAACAGACTTGAGAGATGGCTTACTATCAATAATAAAGACACCCTGACCCTTTGATCCTGTAAGTGTCTTCGCAACAACAGGGAATTTCCCGCCAACTTGCTTATGAAGATCTTCGATCATTTCTGGATCAGTGACAAGTGCGGTTCGTGGGGTCGGCAGACCTACTTCCGTAAGCGTTACGGCAGTGCGATACTTGTCTGAACAGATTTCAATCGAATCTCTTGAGTTGATAACGAAGAATCCGTCTTTTTCGAAGGACGAAATCATGTCAAGGGTTCCACTCTGTGCAGATGCAGCACCACGGACAATCACAACGGTATCAAATCTATTTGCAATAAACTCTTTTCCGTCTTTGTTTACAACAGTTCGAGTTCCGTCTTCATTTTTGAAAGATCGTGCGAAAGGAACGAAGGCAACAAAGCAAGGAACGTTTCTTTTTTTACATTCCTCTTTGAGTCTTTTAGCGGTCTTCATCAAATTGCTATCGTTCTCTTCGCTGTATCCAGAGAAAATCAAAACTTTGACTGGCTTGCTTGCCTTTCGTTCTTCGTTCATCTCTTTTGTTTTCTTTTTCATCTGTTCGATAAACTTACGATACACAGCAGCCTCCGCAGTTTTCTTCATCACCTTGGCTCGTTGCTCCATCGCAATCGCAGCCTGAATCTTGTGTGCATGCGTTCGGTCAGACGACTTGATTTTACGAACCGATGCCTCAGCCGTTTCTACGTCCTTGAAACCAAGTCCGTGGATTGTGCCTTTTGGATCTTCATCGGTGTAGAGATCAGAATGAGTATCGGGGTCTTGGTTCTTGCGTGTTTTAGCAATGCGGTTTGCTTCCATAAACTCACGGAACATCGACATCGTGCGACCGATTTCAGTTTGCTTGTCACCCGGCTTGCGACCCTTGATAATATTTTGAATGCCAGTCTTTTCAAGATTGCCATACAAGTCAGTCAGCACATCCCCATATCGTCCGAGTCTGTAATGTTGCAAACTAACATTCGTTTTGGGCTTCATCGTGAGCGGTGTTTCTTCGTCAATCAACTGCAAGACTTTTCGCAATTCTTTATCATTTCCCGAAGTGCTGTATTTTTTTGCTCCCGAAATCTCACCATATTCACCTTCTACAAAACGAACCCAGCCTTTTTCCATTGCCATAAAATCAACGAGGTTGTCAACATCTCGTATTCCCCGTTTGATTTCATTGAAGTGTCCATCTGCCGCCGATTCTGGGTCATTTCTGTTACTATACTTCTCCACCAAGCGTTCTTTGATTTTCTTTTCAGTAAGACCAAAGAATCTTGGATCTTTCACAACCATCTGAATGTGATATGGAGTATGTCCCTGAATGATTCTTGTCTTTCCAGTTTTCGGATTCACCCAACCTTTGTATCCCGGAATGTTGACTTCATCGAGTTCCACCTCTTCACGAACACCCATTGCCTTACGAAGATCATCAAAAAGTTTTCGTGCCTGTGCATCTGTTGCCTTCGACGGCACACCAGTCTTGAATGTTTCAAAATCTCCCTCTGTCGCAGCGGCTCTCATTTTTGACGCAGACATACCAGAAACATCTTTTGCGTCTGGGTCGCGTCTACCGGCACTTACAACCTCAAATGAGTCGAGATCAAATGATTTATCTGGATCTGGGTGATTGACATAAGGACGAATCGTCTTATCGAATTCTTCTACACGACCACCACCGACAACAACAGTAATATTTTTGTAACCTTCGTCTGCCAAATATCCGATAGCATCAAATATTGTGCGGATTGAAGGATTATACATAACATTGGCGTTCCTAAAGAACGTTTTCATATAATTTGTTTTAGTTTTTGAATCTAGAGGGTTCTTTCGTTTGTCTTTGCTGTGACTCGCAAAGATAATATTCGTAGAGCCTCTTTTTTTTGCCTCTTTCAGAACCTTGTTTACCAAAAGTTCATGACCGGAAGTGGGTGGGTTGAAGCGTCCAAAGGTAAGAACAGCACTTTTACCCTTCCGCTCTTCACGTAGTGATACATCATCATTCACGCCATCATTATAGAATGGTTCCATTATTGATCACCTCCTCGACAGTGTTAGTGGATCCACCCACCCCGGTCATGAACTTTTCCAGTTCACTTGTTCCAAGGCAGATATCCGCGAAGCCACTCAAACATTGGTTTTCCAATCAAAGCACCTATTGTAAAAGTAATAAGCGTGTGTGCGATAAATCCGTAAGTTGTTGCTACAAATTCCATTTTTTTCTCCTTGATTGGTTGGGTAACCGTATTATTTAGTGGTACTGGTTCTTCTGAAAGTTTACTTTGTCCAGTCTTTTGATACGGTAAAGTTTGCTTTTGAGAATTCCATACGATCAACAAGTTTCACTGCTTTGCCCACATGGTCAATTGCAACAAAGCCTTCAGGGTCCGTGACCCTATATCCGTCATCAGTTTTTATAAATGACGGCATTGTATTTAGTGACTGAAGTTTCCGCAGCACGACTGTTTTTGCCTGTGCCAAGTAGTATTGTGCAGAAAATAAATCATTCATTCCTTTTGAGATCGAATCGATAAATCGGGTTACAGTATTTCTTTCGGTTTCTAATTTTTTCTTTGCTGCATCGGTTTTGAGTTTTGCAATCCTCTGGTCAAACCGAGATGCAATAAACCCAGCCAACTCTTGGGCAGAGCCTCTGTCTTTTCCGACACGAACATTTGCATTTGTATAGATCTTTATCAAATCTTTCAGTGCCTTGTCTGATGTAATTTTATCAATCAGTCTTTTGTTTTTCGTTAGCACTCTTCGAACACCCGCCAAGTTTTTACGAATCTCTTCTGTTTCTTTTTTGGTAAATGTTGCACTACCGCTCACATCTTTATAATCAGCATCATCAAAATACACATTCTTTGATTTTCGTAAGCCAGATACATCTGCACCAAAGTTTGCCTTGAGGTCTGCAATTGTTTTGCCCTCATAAGTCGTGTGAAAAATAATGCCCATCTTTGCCGCTGCGATTCGACTACCAAGTTTACTATCCACAGGAACCGCATACGTAATCGTGTTTGGTGTGAAAGAGTACATGGATTGACCGTCAATCGTTTCGGTATTCACATCCTCCGAAGTAAACAACATATCACCCTGAATCACTCCAGTGATCCCAAGTTTTGAAAGATACTTCAATGCAACTTTTAGTTTTCCTGCAAGTCCCCCACCATGATTTGCGTCGATGTCTGCATCTGTATAATTGATCTTTGGTGTTTTATTGAAAAGAGACTTAGTGGCAACGAAAAATTTACCATTCTCTGGGTTGATCCCGGCAAAGACTGCTGGGGCCCCATCCCACTTGACAGTTACATTCATTTTTTTGTTTGAGTTACCTTGGAGCATAGTCACCAATGATTCAATAAAATTCATTGCCTCATTAGCCCCGGCAGAACCACGATTGAAAATCTCGTCCTCAAGATGTTCGAGGTGAAGATTTTTTTCTTCAACTAAAAAGTTGCTTAGAGTTTTCATTGTTTATCCTCTGTACTGGTCAATGAAAGATACAATGTCTCTGCCAAGTTCGACAAGAAGACGGAACCTCACGGTATAGCCTTCTCTTTTCTTGTCTGCATCATACCGGAAACGAATCGAAAACACAAGCATGTTGTTTGCGTATAGACCGATTGTCGGGTTTCCTGTTGGCATAACTTTCCATTCAACGTCGCCTGTTTTTGAAGTTTCCAAAAGCCCTCGTGAAAGTGCCTCAAAAGTTTTTTTATCGAATGAAAAACCACTCTTGATAATTTCAAGATCTTCTTCTCGTCCTCTTGCTGCAACCAACAAACCATTGGTAAGTGCCTTGATATTATTTTCTTTATTGAGCCAGTTTCCACCATACTTCTTTGAGATCTTTGTAAACACTGGACTCACCGCAGAAAAGATAATTTGCTTATCCTTTGCAATAATTGGATCTGTTCTACTTTGATATACACCAACAATATTGGCGACTGCCTTTTTCAAATCACCAAGCATACTATTGACATCCATGCCAAACGACTTGAATCCAAGTTGCATGTTCTTGACTGCATCGGAACCAGCAAACTGACCGACCTGCTTGACACCACCGTACTTGACGGAGAAACCAGCCTTTCGATTTTCTCGACCATTTACAAAAACATCTACATCAGATTTTGTTTTCATCTGTCCTGACGTTCCACCACAGACAACATCGACCACATCAGGCTTTCCGTTTGTGATGACATCATCAGACAGTTTTTTCAGTGTGCCGTTTTTGTTCACTGCTTCGATTGCAGTGGTCACAAGAGTTTGTACTTCTTTGGTTCGACGGACTGATGGATTGCTCAATGCCGACAATACTTCTGGAGGAAGACCAGTTCCGTCAAATTCAATGACATCAAGACCGTCACCCTCTTCGACTTCCCACGCACGATAGCCACCAAAATATTTCAACATAACATCCTCAACCGCATCTCTTGTTAGTGGTTGGGGTGTTCCGTCATCAAACCGATCAGTAAATCTGGCAACCATTGCTGCGGCGAGAACAAACTCGTAGGCATGACCTAGATTGAAAGTTACCTCTTCATTTAGATAGTTTCTGAAATTTTCGAATGGTAGGTCAATAGGTTCTTTCATTTATAATGTCTCCAAAGTTTAGTGTAATAGATTCGGTGAGGGTTGGCAATTTTGTTTTATCTAGTTTAGTATACAATTCATCGCCAAGTATCCTACCTGCTTCGATGTCACTAGGGAAATGAACCCCCAGAGCAATTCTAGATTCTGAATTTTTATTTGCAATATGATTGAATCGTGAAGATTTTTCTGGATAGTAATTGGACATTACTCGTGCAATCAAATGACCGACTGCGGTATGGTTGCTTGGATATCCCGGTGTATCAACTTCAATATGTGGTGTGAATTTGATACCATGATATTTTGCAATTTCTTTTGGTCGGGGTCGATTGTATGAATACTTCATGTTCAATGTCACAACGTCGGTGTCTTGCTTGATGAGATCGACAAGATCAATAATCTCAGTTCTGGCTTCAACTTCCTTCAATTCAGTTTTGAACATTTTCAAATAGTCTTTATCAATTTCTTTATACGCAGCCAAAATCTCGTTACGAAGAATTACTGCGTCCACCACTTCCATGAGTTCCATTTTCAATTCCATAGAAGATGGTTTCTCTGGTTTCAAAAGTTCAATATCTTTATAGCCTTTGAAAATACTCACAGGTCTTCGCATAATCAACAATTGCACTTGCGAGGGTTTTGCCAGCAGTGGCTCATTGTTCATATAATTCTTGAAATCAATCATCGTAGAAATTCCTCAACAAGTTTCATATTCACCAGTACCCGAGTCCCCAGATCATGCCCTACAACGGGTGTCTCGCTCGTCAGAGAGGGAGTAACGCCTAAAGTGGCAAGGTAGTCTCCGAACATCCCCTGATCGTCAGAATCGATTCTACCGCCCTCAAACAGAGGATAAAAGTTTCCAATCAGATCCACCATACGGTCCCCCAGATCGTCTGTATCGCTCCACACGAAAACATAGCCCTCCCCCCTCCAAGGGTCTTCCTGAAGGTCTAGGAAGCCTTCTGAGGCGAGTGGGAGCCAGTAGTCTCGCAGGTCCAGAAGAGCCGCCATTTCTCGGGACGGATCATGCGGAATATCGTGGTTGGGGTTTCGATTTGCGTCATCTTCATGTTTGCCTGATCTAAAAGTTTCTTTTGACATAATCGGAAGATACGAAACATTTACATTCTTTGGTTTATTATTTTTTACATATTCGAGAAGACCAAACCAGCCAGCAGGTTCGTCACCCTGAAATGCAGAGGCGATCATCTTGTTCGGAAGATTTTTATTTTTGTTGAGCGGAACAAAAAAAGTATGACCATTTTTATCAACTCTTGCATGTGTCGTTTGCACAGCATCTTCAAAATCTTGAAGGTACTTTTCGACCGCATCAACTTCTTCGAAAAGATAAGATTTGAAATTCCGCATACTGTATTTAGTAGCGTCTTCTTCTACCACCCATGAGAATGCCCAAACCACCCAAGGCAACGGACGCAGGAGCAGGAACGGGAACCGTTTCTAAGTCCGGCATCAACGATTCAAATATCGTAGCAGTTCCATCACCTTGAAGAACTCCGGGGGACGTAGTATATTCGTCTGCCCAAGCGAGAATCCAAACCGTTGCTGTCTCTCCGGGGGCTAAAGAACTCGTAGTTGTATCGTCCGAAAAGCCCCAGTCCCATGAGAACAGACCTGTCTCGTAACCAAAATTTACATAGTCCGGGGCATTGTAAAAAGGATCTATTTGTTCTTGAATGGGTGTTTCTATAAAGTATCCCGGCATCACAAGAGAAGCGATTTCGGATGTGCTTTCCCCAACGTAGATGTCGAGGTCTTCGATGTTCAGCATTGACTCCCAACTGTTTTCAACAGTGATTGTCACCAGCATCGCACCTTCGGGAAGACCTACGACATCTTGTTGTTCGGGTTCGGTATAAACTGCGGAGGAAACAGTGGCAGAGAAGAATCCATCTTCATCCTGCGACCAAACTTCGTACTCCATAAACGCTGTCGGATCACCGGCAATATCGCCAAATGCAGCCGTAGTAATAAGTAACGCTAATGGTCTAATCATACAGAAACCCTTTTTGTAAAAGTTGTCCGAAGTATTCGAACAGATTTATTTAGGAATTTGAATTTCCCCAAGCCGCAAGAATTTTCAGAATTGCATCGAACACATCGTCATATCTTTCTGCGTCATTCAGAACCATCAGTAAGTCTCCAAAATCAACTCTGTCGTCGTAGTTCAAGTCTTCCCAGATTGTGGACTGGGTAGCATCTCCGAAGTAACCGATGGTTTCGTAATAATTCCAGTGTGGCAAACCGTCATACTTGTTCAGGTTTACACCACCCTTGAATCTTACATTTCCCTTTGTGGTAAGTTGCATAAAAGGATTCTCACCGATCTTTGCATTTTGAGCATTTGAATTTACGACAACAATAAGTCTTGACAATGTAAAAATATCATTGTTTTCACCCAAGATCAAATTGTTGGTTTGGTTCAGACGGTATGGAGTTGCGACACCTGCACAGGGGTAGTTGTCACCAAGACCGGGAACACCGACACAATCGGGAAGATCACCCATTGGAAAGTGTGAATCAAAATCCTGTCGTGGATCTTGTCCCAAGAAGTAGCGAAGCGGACCCGATGGTGTTTGCTCTGCGGTGGACCAAGTGTCTCCCCACGGAACATCGCTCGGGTGATTGTTCCAGAATCCTTCCTCTGAAGTTGTCACAAGAATAAACGGTGTTTGAGTTGCGATTCTCGCACCGAGTCCAGAGTAACCAGCATTCAGTGGCAAAATACAAGTCGGTGTTTCCGCATCAATAAAGAAACGATATGTGTTTCCGTATGGAGTCATACGACCCATATTTTGAATACG
>Ga0181396_1000078_pt1 | contig 21446 bp, 15 predicted proteins | sample 19SPOviralmetaG_FD_130125 | JGI IMG/M metagenome (GOLD analysis project Ga0181396, IMG submission 130125) | Marine viral communities from the oligotrophic San Pedro Time Series (SPOT) site, San Pedro Channel, CA, USA - 19 SPOT_SRF_2011-01-11 | ecosystem: Environmental > Aquatic > Marine > Strait...
ACTAAATCTGTGGGAGATATCGAAACTCTTATAAGACAAACAATAACAAATTATAATGATAGTGATTTACAAAACTTTGATGTTGTGTTTAGACATTCTAAATTATCTAGACTTATTGATGCATCAGATACATCAATTCTTTCAAACACAACAAGAATAACTCTTAATAAAGTTTTAACGCCAACATTAAATACTGTAACTCAATATATTATTAACTTTAATAATCCATTATATAATCCACACACTGGGCATAATTCTGCTATGGGTGGTATTACTAGTTCTACAGGTTTTACTATTGCTGGAAATACAAATACACTATATCTTGATGATGATGGAAATAATAATATCAGAACTTACTATCTGGTTGGTGGTACTACTAGAAACTACGTTGATGAAACGGCAGGAACTATTGATTATGAAACTGGAAAGATTGTTCTTACTGATTTGAACATCACTTCTACAAGTACTGGTAATACAATATCAATTGATATTCTTCCTGCTTCAAATGATATTGTGTCTGTTAGAAATCAAATTCTTGAGATTGATACTGGTTCTGTATCAATTGATGGAACTGTTGATATTATTGTGTCTGGTGGTTCTTCTGCTGGTACAGGATATACTACAACGCAAAACACATACTAGTAAGGTTTTTAGATGACTAGTCCAACCCTAAAAAATAAAGTATCTCCTCATATTCAAGAACAACTGCCTGAATATGTAAAATCAGATCATCCTTTATTTTCTCTATTTCTTAAATACTATTATGAGTTTTTAGAATCTGGCGAGCTTGTCGTATCAGGTTCTAATGATTATGTTATTGAAGAAACAATAAGTAAAAACTATATTTTAGATGAACAAGAATTAAAAGTTGTTCTTGAATCTTCTGCTGGTAAGTTTACTGCTGGGGAAACTATTGTAGGTTCTAAATCAAAAGCAACTGCAAGGGTTCTTGTAGATGACTTTGATAATAATAATAGATTATTCATTACATCCCAACAAAGATTCGAAACTGGTGAAACAATTACTGGTTCATCTTCTGGTGCAACAACAACTGTTGTATCTTATCGTGCAAACCCTGTACAAAATATTCAACAACTTCTGGAATACGCAGACGTTGACAACACAGTTTATAGTTTTCTTGATAAGTTTAGAGATTCCCTTATGGAATCTATTCCGAATACTCTTGCCGAAGGTACAGAGAAAAGAAAACTTATCAAGAGCATTAAAGACTTGTATGCTGCTAAAGGTACAGAGGATGCCCATAAACTATTCTTTAGAATTCTTTTCAATCAAGAAGCGGAATTAATTTATCCTAGAGATAATCTTATCCGTTCATCAGATGGTGAATGGTCTACAGACAAAGTAATTCGTATTGTTGAAAATGGAAACTCAGATTTTACTTCTGCTATTGGTGAGTTTATAACTGGTTCTACTTCTGGTGCAACTGCTATTCTTATAACTGTTATTAAGTTTAGAGAAGGTGCAACTGATATCGCTGAATTGAGTTTGGATGAAAACTCAATCGTTGGAGATTTTGTTGAGGGAGAAATTATTACCTCTACAGATGTAGCTAGAGATTTAGAAATTGCTGGTACTGTTAAGGGAATTGTTACAGGACTATCTGTTTCCAATAGAGGTTCTTATTATAATATTGGTGACACGGTTAATATTAAAACGGGCGGTAATAATGCTGCAACTGCCAGAATTGAATCTATATCGCCAGGTTCAGTAAATGAAATTCTAATTGAGAATGGCGGTACAGGATATACCATAGGTGATAATCTTGTATTCAATCTAACTGGAACTGAAGGTTCTAGTGTTCAGGCAAAAGTTTCTGTAGTTGGTGGTGGTATAAGTCTAGAACAAACTACATCACCAGATTCTATTGTCACTGAGAATGATGAAAAGATACTTACAATTGCCATCGACAATTTTGAACTTGAAGATTCGACATTGGGCAACTCATACTTGTCTAGTGAGTCAGGAGACTATATTGTTCTAGAAGATGATTCTCTTCTATTAACAGAGACAGATGCTCTAGAGTATGCAAAGCAGCAAGGTACTTCTACAGACCTTACTGGTGATATCATCATGGAAGATGGTAAACAACTTCTTAGAGAAGATGCAGATATTTTCTTCTCAGGTCTAGAGACTACAGTAGGTGAAGTTGACAATCTTGTTTTAGAAGATGGAACTCAAATTATACTTGAACCAAGAACCTTTACTGCCTTGGGAGTTGCATCAGAGATAGGAGAGATTACTAAAGTTGAAGTTGTCAACTCAGGTAATGGTTTCTTAAAGACGCCTCTCGTTACAGTATCATCAACTACAGGCTCTGGGGCAGAACTTTATGCTTGCTCCACTTCTGCACCAAAGATTGGTGCTATAGGTGATGTTTCAATAACAAACTTTGGTTTAGATTATACCATTGTTCCAGAGGGACAGTTTAATAGAAACTTCATCATTAAGAATTATACTGGAACATTCTCTGCCGGCGACACTCTTACGAGTCACGTTGGTGAAGTTATCAACTTTGATGCAACAAGAAACTTATTGATTGTTCGAACAGATGTTACCTTAGATGAGGGAGATATTCTTACAACGATTACTGGTGCCACTGCAACTATCGTCCAAGGCGACTTTGCAATTGGTACTGTTGAAATAGGAACTGTTGGTACTACAGTTGGCGACTTCCAATCTGAAAGAGGTAAACCATCTGTTGATAGTATGAAGGTTCAAGATAGTTTCTACTATCAAGATTACTCATATGTTGTTCGTGTTGGTGAATCTATCAATCAATGGAGAGATTCGATTCGCCGTTCTGTTCACCCTGCTGGTTGGAACGTCTTTGGTGAAGTATCGTTTGCATCACAAGTATCTGCAACAATTCAAGTTCCTGCTGCTGGTTCTATCGCCGACTTTACTGGTGACGATACGTTCTCACCAGAACTTGCATCTACATTCACTAACCTATTCACTACCATATTTGGTAGAAGATTGGGTACGGTAACTGATGGGACATCATTAGTATCTGCTCCTGTAACTGGATATTCAGATATATCTGATATACCAAATGGAAGAGATGTTACATTAACATCTGACGTTTCTGTTAGGATGAATCTAAACAGAGGTTCACATTATAGTGGTTCGACATTGGAAAATGTTGCAATGTTTGGATTCACTGCTGACCCACATTATGAAGATACATTCCTTCTTATGACAGAAGATGATAATCATCTGTTACAAGAGACAGGAGAAGATGATGCACACCACGGAGAAAGTGCTCATCAACACTTTGTTCAAGAATTTGAACATGAAGCTATCCCACACTATCCTGGCATTTACAGGACACCAACATTGGGTAAAGACTTCTCTCGTGACCAATATAGTCTTGCACAGATAGGACGGTATAGAATTGATGAACTTTCTGAACCAGATGGTTCTGGTGGGTATCGTATACCTCTTACAGCATATTCGACTATTATTAATATACCACCACCAAGTGAAATTATTATCACTCGCACTGGTTTGACTAATGCATTCGATAATAACTTCGCTACCTTCGATAGAGGTGATCAGACATTCGATGAGAGTGGTGGAACTCGTGATACTGCTGCAAGATACACAGATTCATTCGATCAGAATGATATGTACTTTGATAGTTCTAACACCAAGTTCGATAGGGCTGCTGGTGAAGATGAACAATTGTTCTCAAGAACAAGCACAAAATTTGATAATGGTACAATAAGGTTTGATAATGAAATTGGCGGACTTTTGACATTCGACCAAATTGATATTTCTATGGATTCTAATGCATATACCCTTGACGAAACCTTATAAATAACTGTATAAATAATATAAACTTTTAGGAGAAACTACAAAATGTCATATCAAGCAATTGGGCGTGGTTCTGCCGCAAATGACGGAACTGGCGACGACCTTCGTACAGGCGCAGGCAAACTAAACGCCAACTTTACAGAACTATATACCAAATTGGGTGATGGTTCTTCTTTAACTTCTGATTCCTTTGTAACACTTACAGGAACACAGACGTTAACAAACAAAACTTTAACTACACCAAAAATCAACGCAATCGAATTTGAAGGTGCAACTGCTGATGCACACGAAACTACTCTTGCAGTTGTAGATCCAACAGCAGACAGAACAATCACTCTGCCAGATGCAACTGGTAAAGTATTGTTGGATACTCAAATCGAACTTGCAAACGGTGCTAAGATTTCTGATGACAGTGAAAACGAATTACTTGTTTTCGGTAAAACTGCAAGTGCTGTAAATAACTTTACACTTTCAAACGCAGCTACTGGTGGTAACGCTTCGGTTGCAACATCTACTGCACCAGTTTTTAGTGTTTCTGGTATTAATACTAATATTGACATGGCACTCACTCCAAAGGGAGCAGGCCATATAACTATTCGTTCAACTACTGGTGCAAACAATCAAGGTGCAATTAGATTGAACTGTGAGAATAATACTCACGGACAAACTATAATGGGACAACCTCACTCTGCAACCGATAGTGGTTTCTTCATGTTACCTCTAGATGGTGGTTCTGCAAGAGCAACTCCAAACGTATTGTTGAGTGGTGCAAAGACTGTTGTTGCTACTCAAACTGCAACTGGTGGTGGTTCTGCCGTTGCATTGTCACTTAATACAGCACATAGTGCGATTGTAACATCTGGTGCTCAAGCGTTTACACTTGCAAATGGTGTTAATGGGCAGATTAAAACTATCTCAATGGTAACGGATGGCGGTGACGCAACCCTTACTCCAGCAACTTTAGCTGGTGGTTCAACAATTACCTTTAATGACGTAGGTGATAGTGTAGTATTGATTTACAATACAACTGGCGGATGGGCAATACTTTCGCAAAATGGCGTGACAGTCGCTTAATAATTAAGTAAGGAGTAGACAATGACTATTGATACATTAGGAGCAAACGCTCTTGCAAGTAACTCTGTAACAACTGCAAAGATAGCGAATAATGCCGTAACTGGTGCAAAAATTCCTGCTGATGCAGTTGTTGCTGCTGACATTGCTGATGGTTCAATCACTCAAGCAAAAATTGCTTCTACTGTAAGATTAGGTCTTAAATCTGTTCAAGTCTTTACCTCAAGTGGAACATATACAAAACCAACTGGTATTAATACTGTCAAAGTATTTGTAACTGGTGGTGGTGGTGCTGGTGGTGCTCATGGTACTTTAGCTAATGACATGGGTTCTGGAGGTGGTGCTGGTGGTACTGCGATTGAAACTATAGATGTATCTTCTGTATCATCAGTAGCGGTCACTGTAGGTGCAGGCGGTGCTAGTGTTTCAGCAGGTGCTAATAATGGTTCTGGTGGTGGTACATCTTCATTTGGTTCTTACTGTTCTGCCACAGGCGGAAATGGAGGCTCTCATGGTAATGTTGGGGCTGGTATTGGTGGTGCTGGTGGCGTTGGAAGTGGTGGTGCCATAAACATATCTGGTGGTACTGGTGGTAATGGTTGGGATAATTTTAATGTAACTGACACTTATGCAAGAAGTTTTGGTTTTGGAGGCGCTTCTTTTTATGGAGGGGGTGGTCGTGGTTCATCTCATACTTCAGTCGCTGCTTCGGGAGGTGAAGCCTTCGGTTCTGGTGGTGGTGGGGTACACTCAAGACACGGTGGTTCTTCTGGTGCTGGAAAAGCAGGAGTAGTTTATGTTGAGGAGTATGCATAATGAAAGCACTTATTTTAGATGGTATAGTCGTAGACGTTCAAAAAGAAGAATTTGAAGTACACTCTTCTATGTCATGGGTAGACTGTGATGATACAGTTATCGTTGGTTGGACTTATGATGGTAAAGATTTTAAGACAAACGAGATTAAATTTACAGAGGAAGAAGAGTTACAAAAATTACGTTCAGTAAGAAATAATTTACTTACTTCGTCAGATTGGACTCAGATACCAGATGCTTCTATCACAAACGCAAAAAAAGAAAAGTGGAAAACTTACCGTCAAGAACTTCGTGATATTACTAAAACTGCGAGTAGTGTAGATGATGTAAAGTGGCCCACAAAACCTTCTTAACAATATGCATAAATAACTTTATAGGAAAAAACAATGGCAGCAATTATTACTGAACATTTCAGGCAACACAATGCAGAACAATTCTTTGAGTCGTTCTCTGAGGCAGCGCCAACAAGATATTACCTTTTTATTGGTAAGAGTACTCCATTTACACTATCTACTTCTGGTGGTTCGGATAACTCACCACCAGTTCCAAATGATGATGTAACTACGGAACATTATAAATGGGATTCTATGCTTGCTGCCAAATTAATCTCATCTTCGGATGTTTCATACGTTATTCCAAGACGGAACTGGACTAACAACACACGATATGACATGTATGAACATGACATTAGTTCAACCAATCCAACAACAAGTAATGTAACAAACCTGTATGGTAGTACATTTTACTTTATGACTTCTGACTATAGAGTCTATAAAGTACTTGACAATAATGGTGGTGCTGTGTATAGTGGTAGTGAACCTACCTCTGAAACTTCAACTCCTTTTGAGTTGGGTGGATACAGACTACAATACATGTATAAGATTACAACTTCAGAAGTTACTAAGTTTTTAACATCAGATTTTATTCCAGTAAGTACTGATGCAACTGTATCAGGTGATGCCGTAGATGGTTCTTTGGATGTTGTAAGAACAACCGCTGGTTCTGGATATACAGATGGAACTTATTATTCCCCAATAGATGGAGATGGTGCAAATGGTATCGTCAAGATTGTAGTATCTGGAAACTCTATTGTAAAACAAGGTTCGGCTGGAACTAACATATATGCGGGCGGAACAGGATATAGATTTGCTACTGTAGATTTAGGAAATGTTTTCAGTAACACAGGATTAACCACAGCTGCAAATATCGGTTCTGGTTCTGGTGGTAAAGTAGAACCAATTATTTCACCAAAGGGTGGACATGGTAAAGATGCAGTACATGAACTTGGTGCTCACTTTGTGATGACTAATATCAAACTAGAACAGAATGAAGGTTCAGATTTTACAATCGCAAATGACTTTAGAGAAGTTGGTATCATCAAAGACCCATTTAACTTTGGTACAACAACAGTTTCTACTGCTTCTACAGCGAGACAAACATTTAGTGTTACACTTACAGGTGCGCCAACTAAACCATATGAGATTGATGAAAAGATTACTCAGTCAACAACTGGTGCAATAGGTAAGGTTGTTGAGTTTGATGCTTCAAACAATATTATCTATTATCAACAGGAAAGATATGCAAACTATGGTATCGCTGCAAACGGAAATGTTATTGCATTTAGTGGTTCTAATGTTATTACAGGTGGCACTAGTGGTGCTGTTGGTACTGCAAGTTCATATGCAAATCCAGAACTACAACCAGACAGTGGGAAGGTTATCTATATAGAGAATAGACGCCCAATCTCTCGTGCGTCTGACCAAACAGAAGATATTAAAATCGTAGTGGAATTCTAAACAATGGAAAATACAAATCTTAATGTAGCCCCGTATTATGATGATTTTGCAGAAGACAAAAACTTTCATAGGGTACTCTTTCGGCCTGGGTTCTCAATCCAAGCGAGAGAGTTAACTGCACTTCAAACAATTTTACAAAACCAAGTTGAGAGACATGGTAGACATATGTTCAAAGAAGGAACAGTTGTCATCCCTGGCGCAACTGGTTTTACTAATGAATACTATGCAGTTAAACTACAGGGACTTTTGGAGACAACAGAAATCTCCACATACATTCAAGATTTTGTTGGAAAGAAAATTACTGGTTCAGCTAGTGGTGTTGTCGCAGAGGTTGTTCAAGCAGTCGCAGCAACTACAACTGATCCAATTACGCTATATGTAAAATACGTTGCAACAGGTTCAGACAACACTACAGTCGTATTCCAAAACGGAGAAAAGATTTCTGCTGATGGAATCGTTGGTGCATTTGGCGCTGGTATTGATTCTGCACAACTTCAAGCAACAGACGCAACTGCAACTGGTTCTTCTGCGAACATCCAAGAAGGTGTTTACTTTGTTCGTGGACATTTTGTTAAGGTATCAGAACAAAGAATTATCCTAGACAAGTATACAAACACACCATCTTATCGTGTTGGTTTGACGGTAACTGAAACTTTGGAAACTCCAGAAGAAGATACTTCTCTTTTGGATAATGCACAAGGTTCTTCAAACGTAAACGCTAAAGGCGCACACCGTCTAAAGATTTCTTTGACACTTGCAAAACTTACTTTAGATTCTGTAGAAGATGAGAACTTCATCGAACTTCTTAGAACTGATACAGGTGTTGTACAAGAGAAAGTTAGAAATACAGAATACTCAGTTCTCGGCGATACTCTCGCAAGAAGAACTTATGATCTATATGGTGACTTCACCATAAACAAATTCGATGTTGAAAAGTTAGAAACCTTGGATGATGGATTAAATGATGGTGTATATTCTACAGGCGAAACTACAGACAGTGGCAATACTGCATCTGATGATTTTTTGACAACACAAATATCGCCAGGCAAAGCATATGTTCGTGGTTATGAAATTGAAACAATTGTTCCAACATATGTTGACGTAGAAAAACCAAGAACCTTTAATTCTTTCAATGGTGCCGTTACTCCTGTTGAGGTTGGTAACTTTGCTTTGATTGAAAATGTTCATGGACAACCAGAAGTCACTCCAGAAATCTCAGGTTCAATCGGGAAACCATATCGTGACATTCAATTATTTGATACACAAAATTCAAGTGGTGGTTCATCAAATGGAACGAAGATTGGTGTAGCACGTGTTCGTGCTATGGAACACCATGCAAATCAAACTGGAACTAGTGTTGGTGTAATGAACGCATCTGCTCAGTTCAAACTTTATATGTTTGATTTGAGAATGTTCACAAAGATTACAATGAGTGGAACTCCTGCCGGCGGTGCAGCTGGTGGTATGATTACAGGTGCAAAGGTAACTGGTGCAAACTCTGGTGCATATGGATTTGTACATAGTGATAGTACTGGTACATCACTTGTTCTCACAACAGTTGTTGGTGTTTTCCAAACTGGCGAGAAGTTGATTTCAACATCTTCTAGTGTTGCTGATGAATTTATGGAAACATCTGGTAATGCCGATGTTACTGTATCTGCTATTTCAAGTTTTAACTTTGATGCAGTAAAACAAGTTTACATGGACAGTACTGCTGGTTCTGCTCAAGACTTTACTGCTGATTTGGTTCTTAACGATTCATTTACAGTCAATGGTACTATTACTATTGCTAATGGAGACAAAGATGCTGTTGGTGGTTTCCAATCAGACTTTGCAAATGATGTAAGAGTTGGTGATATTGTTTCTCTTCCTACTGGTACTAACGGTGCTTTACAAACTAGAAGAGTTGATTCTATATCTGGACAGACTTTAGATTTAAGTTCTGATGTTACTACAGCTGTAACATCTGTTCAGATGAAAAGACTTAGGGCTAAACTTGTAGATCAAAATAAGAACGTACTTCTTAGAAAACTACAGAAGAATACAATCAAAACACTAAAGACAACTGCTAACAATTTTGTTACAGATTCATCAGTTACAATTCGTAAGTCTTTTGTGGGTACAACTTCAAGTTCTGGTGTTGTTACATTTACAACAACAGGCGCAAACGAAACATTTAATTCTGTTGACAATGAAGATTATATTCTAGTTGTAACTGCCGCTGGTGGTGGTTCTGCTGCTGTTGGTGATATCATTAACCTCAACTCTAGTAATGTTACAGTTAGCAACGCTAGTACATCTTTAACAATTACTTCGACTTCTCTTTTAGGTAACGCTGCAACTGTAAGACTTATTGCTACATTAACTAAGACTGCTGCTGTAGAAAAAACTAAGGTTAGAAACAGAATGTCTATGACTATCGTAGACAATGATGGTGTTGGAGGCGGCGCAGCATTTGGTACTTCTGCACACGATCACGAAATTTCTCTTGGTTATGCAGACATACATAAACTTCAGGCGGTATTCGAATCACCAAGTAGTTCAACCAACCCAAGACTTCCTCAATGGACTCTTACTGGTTCAACTGGTGTGTTCCTTCAAGGTGAGATTGTTACTGGACAAACTTCAGGCGCTAAAGCATTCGTGATTAATCCACAATCTCCAATGACTTTCGTTCCTATCAGAGATGCAGTCTTTGATGCTAACGAACAAATTTTAGGACTAGAGAGTGGTGAAACTGCTACTCTAGAAACATTCTCTGCTGGTGACAAGTTAGTAACTAATAACTTTACTTTAGACAGTGGACAGAGAGATAACTTTTATGATATAGGTAGACTTGTAAGGAAAGGAAATATTCCAGCTCCTGTAGGTAAGTTGCTGGTTGTGTTTGATTACTTCACTCACAGTACAGGCGATTTCTTTACTGTAGATTCATACTCTACTATTCCATATAAAGAAATTCCAACATACTCTGCTACTCGTGTTGACCCAGAGGTTGCAGAACCAAGTGGTGAATACGACTTGCGTGACACAGTTGACTTTAGGCCTCGTGTTGCTGATGCAACAATATCTGCTACAAATGTAACTCTTACAGACCCCGCTCAAATATATTCTGCTGGTAAAGTTACAAGTCTGTCATTTACTTTTGAGTCAAGGGATTTTGAAGGTAGTGGTGGGTCTGTAACAAACATTCCAAAGGATGGTTCAAATTTCGGATATGATTTTGAATTTTATCTTCCAAGAATAGATGCATTATATCTCACTTCTAATGGACAATTTATTGTATCGAAAGGTACTCCTTCTGAGAATCCATCTGACCCTCCAGTTATCCAAGAAGCTATGTTGATTGCAGAACTCGCTCTAAATGCTTATATTATAAGCTTAGACGATGCACAATTGTTAATAAAAGATAGTCCAAAATATTCAATGTCTGACATTGCTAAGTTGGAAAGTCGTATTGACAATATGGAATATTATACTGTACTTAACCTTTTGGAAAAGGATGCAGAGTCATTACAGATACAAGATGCAAACGGACTTGATAGATTTAAGTCTGGTTTCCTTGTAGATAACTTTGCTGGACACGCAACTGGTGATGTTAAACATCCAGACTATCGTGTTGCAGTAGACATGTCTGCTGGTGAGTTGCGTCCAAAATACTTTATGAAGAACGTATTGATGAACGAAGATAATACTAATGAGACTGATCGTGCTTCTAGTAATTATCAGAAAACTGGTTCTATTCTTACTCTTCCATACGAACATAAAGTTACTGCTGAACAACCATACGCTACTCGTGTAGAAAACCTTAACCCTGTATTAAACTTCTCATGGGCTGGTGATATGAGACTTACACCAGAAGGTGATGAGTGGTTTGAAACAAGAAGACTTCCAGACATTATTGTCAATAGAGAAGGTAACTTTGATTCAGTTCTTGCTGCAAATAGAAACGCAATTGGTACAGTTTGGAATGCATGGCAGACTCAATGGAGTGGTGTTACTGCAACAAGTAGTACAAGATTCAGAGAAAGATCTTGGGCTCGTGCTCAACCTAGAGTTCCATTCCGTCCTATCATTGAAAGAACTACATCAACTACTACAACAAATAGTACAAGAAGTGGTATTACTACTTCAGTTGTTCCTAGAATTAGTCAAGAGTCTAGAGGTGACAGAGTTGTATCTCGTGCAATCGTTCCATTCATTCGTGCAAGAAACGTACACTTTGAAGTAACAGGAATGAAACCTTTAACTCAGGTTTATCCATTCTTTGACAAAAGAAGTGTTGCTAAGTATGTGTTCCCTACTGGTGGTGGTGTTAAGGGTGTCGTATCAGACCTCGTAACTTCATTAGTTGGTTCTTGGAGTAGTATTTCTAAGATTGAATTTGACTATCATAAAATTGGATCAGATCCATTGATTGCTACTACTATGTATCGTAATGATGGAACAACAGGATTTGATGATATTAATACACAACAATTGCCAGGTTCTACAAGATCAGTTGTTACTAATTCTGGATTGACATTAGTTCCAGATTCATCTGGTGAAGTTTCAATTAGAGGTTTCTTTACGGATACAAACAATGCTCTTGGAACAGATGATAGATTATATGATGTTCGTGTTTACGACCAAGATGGAACTCTAATTCCTAGAAGTCTTTATCAAATTGAAAGTTCAAAAAGATTTACTAATATTGGTAGGGCAATTGACTCTAGTACAAACAGTTTTGCATTCTTTAATACATCAAGATATTCTAATGCAGATAAACAGTGTGAGATTACAATTAAAGTAATTGATGGTGCGAAAACATTGTTGCCTTCTAGTGGTAGACTGAAGAGATATGATTATCTTCGTGCAGACGAAACCTCTTTGGTTACAGACGCAGCTGGTTCTGTTGAAGGTTACTTTGCAATTCCAGATGCTAGAATGGCAAACAATCCAAGGTTCAGAACTGGTGAGAGAGTGTTTAGACTTACATCTTCACCTACTAATACTAAGAGTCCAGAACCAGAAACTTTTGCACAGGCAACTTATACTGCTACTGGTGAAATCAGAAGTGTAAGAGAAACTATTGTTAGAACTCGTAATGCAAGAGTTGTCACAAGAAATGTAAACCAAACAAGAACAACAAGTAATACTGAAACAAGAGATGAGATTGTTGGTTGGTGGGATCCAGTTGCTCAATCGTTTATGCCTCAAGTTGAGGGTGGTGAGTACATCACAAAGATTGATGTATTCTTCTCACAAGTGGATGATAATATTCCAGTTACATGTCAGATTCGTGAAATGAATACTGGTTATCCTACAACTAAAGTTCTGCCTTTTGCAAGTAAGACTTTGTTGCCTGAAGAGTGTGTGGTATCAAGTGATGCTACTGCTGCAACAACATTTACTTTTGACGAACCAGTGTATGTTAAGAATGGTGTAGAGGTTGCAATTGTTCTGCAAACAGATTCGCCAGATTACCTCGTGTGGATTTCACGAATGGGTGAAAAGGATGTTGGTGGTAAGAGGCTTGTATCTGAACAACCATACTTGGGTGTTCTATTTAAGTCACAGAACAACTCTACATGGACAGCATACGATATGGAAGATTTGAAATTCAAAATCTATCGTGCTAAATTTGATACAACAAAAACTGGTACAGTTAAATTTGTAAATGATGCCGTGGAAACTACTGATTTAGAAACTGATCCTATCAGATCATATAATGGTGTCACAAAGGTTAAGGTTCTACATAGAGACCATCACATGTATGATGACACAAAGAATAATGTCACTATTAGTGGTATAACTTCTGGTGTAACATCTACACTGAATGGTGCAATAACAAACTCTGCAACAACTTTAACTCTTGCATCCACATTAACTGGTGTAGGAACAAGTACTGCTGTTACTCTAAAACTATTCTCTACAGATGCAGAAGGTGATCCAGTAACAGAAGTTGTTACAGGAACAACTAATGGATCGGATGCTAAGATTGTTGAAAGTATCACTCGTGGAGTAGAGGGAACTGCAATCGCACATGTAACTGGTATTACTGTAGAAAGATATAGTGTCAATAATATTCCTCTGACAGAGATTAATAAGACGCATACAAATATCAACGATGTTGAGATTGATAGTTACACTATTCCAATTACATCTACACCAAACGCTGATGGAAGTTTTGGTGGTAGTTCTGGTATTGTTTCTGAAAATGCTCAGATGGATCAGATGCAGGCATTGTTCTCTACTATCGAAAGTCCAGACACATCTCTAACCGCTAAGATAAGAACTACAAGTGGTACTTCACCAAGTGGTACAGAGACTTCTTTTGTTAAACAGTCGGTATCACAGTCAGAGACTATTCCTATCAATGACAACTATGTTTTTGATAAACCAAGACTTGTTGCATCTCAGATTAACGAGACAAATGAAATGAGTGGTGAGAAGTCAATGGAATTGACATTCACTATGCAATCTCAAAAGGATAATCTATCTCCAATCATTGACTTGGAGAAGAGATCAATCGTGACAGTTGCAAACAGATTGGACAATGTTGATTCTGCTGCTGCTGTATATCCAACAACAGAATATACTCCACCAACTGCTCCAGATGGTGACAGTAATGAGTGTGTGTATATTACTCGTAAGGCACAGTTAAAGAATCCAGCAAACTCAATCAAGTGTTACTTGGATGCTGCTAAGTTTCAAAGTTCTGAAATTCAAGTAATGTTCAAGATACTTCGTTCTGATGATGCGTCAGACTTTGATGAGATTGGTTGGCAATATTTCAACACAGATGGTTCGCCAGATGTTGCAGTTAATGATTCAATAAATCCAGATGATTTTATTGAAAGAGTATATACTGCTGATGATATTGGTGAATTTATTTCCTTTGCTATCAAGATTAGACTGCAAGGAACAAACTCAGCAGAAGTTCCACGCTGTAAAGACTTACGAGCAATTGCATTGGCGACATAACATGACAGAATATATCAAAGTAGAAGAACACCCTAAACTTGTAAGAGATACATATTCTCGTGCAATTATTAATACAGACGTATATGCATACGAAGCTGCAATTACAAGATCAAGAAATGCTAAACAGCAAAAAGATGATATGAGAGATGCAGTAAGGGATATAAATAACTTAAAGAGTGAGATGCATGAAATTAAGTCCTTGCTTCTAAAACTAGTGGATAAAGAATAATGGCAGATAGAAACGCACCTTCATCATTTACTTTAGAAGAGTGGAGAGTAGAGTTTAATGAACTGGCATCAGATGTTGGTGATGTTACCTCTCTTCCTTCTACTGTAAATGGACAGAACGTAACAGATGTTGTTGGGGCAGTTGTTCAACTTGAAAGCGCTCTATCTTCTGTAATGTTCCCTACGGTTATTGATTTTGATGACTCTTCGGGCGTAGCTTCTGAAAGAATTTTAATGGGTACACATGACGATCTCCAACTGTACCATGATGGAACAAAATCAGTAGTAAGTCACACAGGGACAGGTGAATTAGAACTTATTTCTAATACAACAACCTTGACATTTCCGAATGTTGGTGGTAAAATAGCTACTGAAGGTTTTGGAATTGCTCTTGCGATTGCACTTGGTTAAGACTTATAAATAATAGAGATTAAAGGAAAATAATAAATGGCTAATAACTTTAAGAATGCATTTGCAACGAGTGTCAGTACTAATGGCAGTTCACCTACAGATGTATATACAGCAAACAATGGTTCTGCCTGTAACTCCATTCTAATTGAACTTGATATCGCAAACACAGGTGTATCTGCTGTTCAGATTTCTGTTGTGATTAGAGATAGTAGTGGTAGTGCATCATTTCATCTAGTTAAAAACGCTCCAGTTCCAGTTGGATCTTCTTTGAAGGTTGTTTCTGGACAGAAGATTGTTTTGAATGGTAATGATAAAGTACAGGTTTATGCTACTGCAAATACTGTGGACGTTATTGCATCAGTTCTAGAAGACGTAGCATAAGAGGGGTAGATAATGTCTAACTACATCGGCACTCCATTTGTGAATCAAGTATCTCCCGCTTTTCAGCAGGAAGATTTTACTGATTCAAATTTTGGAAACGTAACAGTAGGTTCTACTACACACACAAACTCTACTACCTTGTCACAACAAGTGCCGGGCGGAAACGGAGAAAATATACTCGTTGTAATTAATAACGTAATTCAACAAGCAACATCTGCATATACTATTCAACAGGATGCAAATGGTGAACCAAAGATTTTGAAACTTGCAGGAGCTCCTGCTTCTAGTTCTATAATCTATGTTGTTCATAGAGGTATTGGTGGATTCCAAATGAAACCACCTACAGGTTCAGTCGGTGCAGATGAACTTGCAGCAAACTTAAAGTCTTTTACCAATGATGTATTCACAGGTAATGGTTCAGCTACTGCATTCACTCTGTCAGAGACACCACCAAATGCAAACTCAGTTTTAGTATTTGTTGATGGTATCCTACAGAAGTCTTCATCAAACTATTCAATAAGTGGTACAACACTCACATTTACTTCTGCACCAGATGCTAGTGCAGAGATTGAGGCAAAACATTTTGGTATTCGTGGAGTAGTTCGTAGAAGTACAGACTATCAATATGATGCATTTACTGGAAACGGTTCTGCGACAACATTTAATTTAAGTACATCTGGTGCAACAACTAATAGTGCTTTTGTTTTTTATAACGGTATAGCACTTAAACCTTCCACAGACTATTCTATCAGTGGTATTGTTTTAACAACAACATTCACACCAATTAACGCATCTGAAATCACAGTGAGGTATCAAATCTAATGCCAAGTAACTCAAAAAACCTAGCAGAACTCTTAAATACAGACACTACATTGGCTGCTGGAGATGTTGCATCTGGTTCTATTACAGCAGCTAAACTTGCTTCTAATGCAGTAACAACTGCAAAGATTGCTGCCGATGCAGTAACAGATGCAAAGGCAGACATCACAGCTGATGCAATATCTGATAAAGCAAATGCTTCTACAGGATATATACAAATACCAAAGGGAACAACTGCACAACGTCCAAGCAGTCCAGCAGATGGAATGATTAGATATAATTCAACTCTTGACCTCTCAGAAGAATATAGAGATGGTCAATGGAGAGCGTTATCTAATGTTATTACCATAAGTGGAGGTACAAAAACAACCTCTGGTGGTTATACTATTCATACATTCACATCATCTGGAACTTTCTTGATTGATGGTGGTAATTTAACTGGTGTAGATTATCTAGTTGTCGCTGGTGGCGGCGGCGGTGGTTCTAGAAGAGCTGGTGGCGGTGGCGGCGGTGGAATGGTCAACGCAACCAACCAAACCATAACAGCAGGAGCTCACACAGTCACAATCGGTGCTGGTGGTGCTGGTGCTACTAGTGACACTGCTAATGGAGTAGTAGGTGGAAACACTTCTTTTGGCTCAATCCAAACTTGTACTGGTGGTGGTTACGGTGGTGGTGAAGCAAAAACAGGAGGCGCTGGCGGCTCTGGAGGCGGTGGTTCAGACGGGCAAGGGCCTGGTTCTGGAACTTCTGGTCAAGGTAATGCTGGTGGTACTTCTTTTGGTTCTTCTGGAGGCGGTGGAGGCGGCGGCAAAGGTGCCGTTGGTGAAGCTGGTGGAACAGACGGAGCAACAGAAGGTGGCGATGGCGGTGGCGGTTTAACACTCGCATACAGTGGAAGTTCAGTCGCATACGCTGGAGGCGGCGGTGGTGGAAGTCGTGATGGAGGAGCTGGTGGTACTGGTGCTAGTGGTGGTGGTAATGGTGGTGTAGATAATTCAACCGTAGCTACAGCAGGAGCCGCAAATAGAGGCGGTGGAGGCGGCGGTGGTGGTCGTAACGGCGGTACACCATTTGTTGGTGCTAACGGTGGTTCTGGTGTCGTTATTATTAGGTATCAAACGTAGGAGATTATTATGGCACATTTTGCAAAAGTACTTAATGGAATAGTAGAAAATATTATAGTAGCAGAACAAGAGTTTATGGATACTTTTATTGATGACTCTCCAGGCGAATGGATTCAAACTTCATATAATACAAAAGAAGGTGTACATTCAGATGGTGGTACTCCTTTAAGAAAAAACTATGCCATAATTGGTGGTACATATGATTCAACTAGAGATGCATTTATTCCTCAAAAACCATATCCAAGTTGGACTTTAGATGAAGACAAATGTATTTACGTTGCACCCAAAGCATATCCAACTGACGGAAAAGATTATGATTGGGACGAGGACAAAACCTCTTGGATTGAATCAGACTAAATAGTATTATAAAAGATATGGGAAATAATTAAATGCCATTTATAGGAAAACAACCAGAAGTAGGTGCATACTCTAAGTTAGACGCTATTACTGCGTCTGCTACTGCAACGTATAATCTAACTTTAGATAGTAGTGCATACTATCCAACAAGTGCAAATCATCTATTGGTTTCTCTGAACGGTGTCATGCAGGCTCCACAAGATTCATTCACAGTAAGTGGTTCGACAATCGTATTCGACTCTGCTCTAACAAGTTCTGATAGTATCGACTTTATCATGGCACTTGGTGACGTTCTAGATATTGGAACTCCAAGTGATGGTACAGTAACAAGTGCAAAACTTGATACAAATCTTTCTGCTACTACGTTGGATGTGACTAACCTAACATCTAAAGATGATTTTATAGTTAATGGTACTGGAAGCAATTCGTCAAACTCTTTTACTATACAGCAGGGTACTAATGGATATGTTAGATCAAATAATAACTTGTATCTTGGTACACAAAATACGGATAGAGTTGCCATTATAAGTGGTAAAGTCGGTATTCAACATATGACACCTACAACGCCTTTACATGTAGAAACAGCTGGTGGTGGTAATTTTGTTGCTAAATTCAAAAATACTACTACTGCCACACCTTATGGTGTTCATGTACAAGATGCTAGCAGTGGTGCTAACGGATACCCTCTATTCCAAGTAACAGACCATGCAGGCACTGCCACATATTTTAGAGTTGATAGTGGAACGAGAAGGGCATATTTTAACAGTGCCGCAACTTACAATAATTCGGCTGTAAACATTAAAACTGATGTAGACAAAAATGGCATTGGAATTCATGCACTGAAATCATCAAACTCTAATTACTATTTTCTGAATTTTAGGACTGGCAGTGGTACTACAGAAGTTGGTAATATTTATTCTAATGGTAGTAATACAACATATGCTACATCTTCAGATTATCGGCTTAAAGAAAATGTAAAAGATTTAGAAAATGCATCTGATAGATTGAATCAATTAAATCCTAAGAGATTTAACTTTATTAATGATGAAACTAATACTCTAGTAGATGGATTCTTAGCGCATGAAGTACAGTCAATTGTTCCAGAAGCAGTTGTTGGAGAAAAAGATGCAACAAAAGAAGAAGAGTATATTAAAACTGAAGCTGTTCTAGAAGTTCGTGATGAAGATGGAAAAGTATTAAAAGAAGAAGTTCCAGCTGTTATGGGAAAAAGAACAGTTGACTCATATCAAGGCATAGATCAAAGCAAACTTGTGCCTCTACTAGTCGCTTCTCTGCAAGAAGCTCTTGCAGAAATTGAAACCTTAAAAACTCGTGTGAAAACATTAGAAGATGCATAAAATATATAGAAACTTAGGAAATTAACAAATGGCGTTGATTAAATTAAATACAAGAAGTATCCCAGACAATGCGGTGACGCCTGCCAAGGTATCACAAAACCTTGGGCGCAGAAATATGATAATTAATGGCGCCATGCAAGTATCACAATACGGCACCTCCGCAACAGGTATTACGAGTGGCAGCAATCTAACAGCAGATAGGTTTAGTTTTTCTACAGGAACTAATGGTGGTACATATACATTATCTACAACTACAACCGTTCCATCTGGTGAAGGATTCGAAAAAAGTCTAAAAATTGATTGTACAACTGCCGGAAATTATTCTACTGCTGGTACTGCCACTATGTTAAGATGTTCGCCATTTGAAATTCAAGATTGTGCAAGACTAGCATACGGAACTTCTAGTGCAAAGAAATTAACAGTGTCATTTTGGACTCGTGCTAGTTATACAGGAACATTTACAGCATTGCTTGTAACACATGATTCTGCACAAAGAAATATTATAAAGACATTTACTATCTCTTCTGCTAACACATGGCAAAAGGTTGTTCTAACTTATGATGGAGATACTGGAAGTACATTCACTGGGGCTGACATTAATCTGGGATTAAGCTTAGATATTTGGTTTGGTGGTGGAACTGATTATACTGGTGGTTCTCAAACAGATGGTGTCTGGAGAGCTCGATCAACACATAACACTTCTGTCTTACAAGGTAATGGTACATTGTTTGGTACAAACACTTCCCATGACTTCTATATAACAGGAGTACAGGTAGAAATTGGCGATGCAGCTACAGATTTCGAACACCGATCATATGGTGAAGAACTTGACCTTTGTGAACGCTATTTTCAAACTTATTCAAACCGAAACTGGCAAGGAACTAATGAACACGCAGTTAACTATAGTTTGTACTTGGATGGAGTTTTTACAAAAAAAATGAGATCTGCTCCAGCAGCAAGTATAGTTGGATTAGTAACTATTGGTAGACCACAAGTTTCTGTGAGTCAAAGACCAAACGTCATTGACGGTATATCTAATACTGGTTTTAGAGTGTGTCGATGGCCATCCAGTGGAACTTATGGTGGGTCGTTAGGTTCACATGGTGATGCGTATTATAGAATGTCAGTCGGTACTGGGCCTACAAATCGAATTGATTTTAGTGCTGAACTTTAAGGGAGATATATTATGAAAATAATTACAGATGCACAGTATATAAAAAATGAAGATAAAGTAAATCAGACTATTTTTTGTAAAATTAATGGTAAGGAATGGAGTATTCCAATGGACGTAGACAATTCTGATTATGCAGAAATTCTAAAACAAGTGTCTGATGGTACTTTAACAATTAAAGATGCTGATGAGGAATAAAAATGGCACTTAGTAAAGTAAATCCAAGTCTAGTTCAAAACTTTGGACGTAGAAATCTTTTAATCAATGGCGACTTTCAAGTTAATCAGAGAGGCGATGGTAGTGGTGTAGGTACTAATGCTGGTTATGTAGGTGTCGATAGATGGCGTGCTTATATTTCAACTAGTAGTACCGTAAATTTTGTTCAACAAACATTTGCGAATGGACACTCAGATGTTGATAGAAACTTGCGTCACTATTTGAAATTTGATTGGTTAGGAACTGGTGCTGCTCAAACAAAAACTTTAACCCAACACATAGATAATGTTAATACAGGCAATGGACAAAAGGTTACTGTTTCTTTTTGGGGAAGAACAGAACAAGGAGATGATTGTGTCCTAAAATTATACCAAGTTTTTGGAAGTGGTGGTTCTTCGACTGTTGAGCATGCTAGTGGAACAATTGATCTTACAACATCATGGAAATATTTCACACATACATTTGATGTGACTTCAACTTCTGGTAAGACAACTGGAGCAGGGAATAAATTAAGTTTAGAATTTGTATTTGGCCCAGCAACACTGAATTCATACTTTGAAGTAGCAGGAGTTCAACTAGAACTTGGCGACACTGCTACAGATTTTGAACACCGATCATACGCAGAAGAACTTTCGGCTTGTCAGAGGTACTTTGAGCGTCAACATTACCCTGCTAACGATCAAGTGTGTGTTTCAATGAAATGGTCTGGGTACGGATACATGGGTCACATTACCTGTATGGAAGTCAAAAGAACAGAACCGACTGTAAGTTCTACTGGGATAGTTAAGCACATGGGGCAGGCGTCCTTCTCTAACACTGTCTCACCAACATGGCAGTATATGACTCCCCAAGGTGTTGGGATATATTCAACTCCAACTAGCGGGCCAACAGGTGA
>Ga0181396_1000079_pt1 | contig 21204 bp, 26 predicted proteins | sample 19SPOviralmetaG_FD_130125 | JGI IMG/M metagenome (GOLD analysis project Ga0181396, IMG submission 130125) | Marine viral communities from the oligotrophic San Pedro Time Series (SPOT) site, San Pedro Channel, CA, USA - 19 SPOT_SRF_2011-01-11 | ecosystem: Environmental > Aquatic > Marine > Strait...
ATAATAATTCCAATGTTCACTTTGATCGTGCTCAAATACACAAGAGACGCACAATGAATTATTCGCCAGTTTTTGGTTGTAGTTTATATCAAGTAAACAATTGTCGCATTTTGAAATATTGTAGTTTACTCGCCGTATATTGTGCTGATACACATCGGACATTTCAATTGTGCGGGTACTTGTATCTTTTACATCACAAATCATTGGTTCTAAAAAGTATAAAGCAGTATCGATGATACAAAACTTGTCTTCTGACAGTGGAATTAATATTGCACAATGTGTCAAATGGGGTGTGCCGGGTGTTTTACAGCTATTTGGAACACTTGCCGCAATAATATAGCTTTTGATATTATGATTCGCTTGTAAATATTCTTTTACGAAATGCGATAAAGCGATGCAGTTGCCACTGTTATACTTGTAAATACAAGTGTTTGATTGTGATTCTTTATAAATTGTGTAAGGAATTGTAGAAAATATTACGTTATTGTAAACATTGTGAAACAATTCTGAAAAATGTTTATCGGATAACTTTTGATTTGCCATTTGAATCTCTTTGAAAATACAATTTTGAGGAGTGTTTGTCATCTAATTATATTATTAACTTATAAAATATTAAATATTACAGACATATTTTTATATTACAAAACCAAGAAAAGTAAAAATGGAAAAAGCAAAAATGAAATTGGACAGTTATATACAGAAAGCCAGCATTCCAAATATATTATTTTTCGGACCATATATGTGCGGAAAAGAAGAAATATACCATCAATTTATCACCAATCTATATAATTCAAACGAAAATATTTCTAAATATGTCCTTACAATTAACTGTTTATCTACAAATGGAATCAAAATTATCAAAGAACATATTAAACTATTTTCAATGCAAATATTCAACAAAACTAAAGACGTGAATTTCAAAACAATTGTCTTGGAACATGCCGACAATTTGACATATGATTCTCAATATAGCTTAAGGCGAACAATAGAAAAATATAGTAAAACAATGAGATTCATCTTTGTTTGCGAAAATAAGTATCGTCTGTTGAATCCGCTGTCATCGCGATTCGCGCACATTTACATTAATGAAAATCGCAATAGGTCTTTGCATAACAATATAGATAAATTCAACTATACAAAATATAAATATCTTATTCAAAAATATAATAATTTACTCCAAAATAAAGACCCACAAATCAACAAGCTGTTAGAAATATATAAAATTAGCGTTGAATTCCACAAGTATAATTTTCATTGTTTTGAAATTTTCCAAAAATTTAGGACAAATCCAAACCACAATAATTTGAGTTTAATATTTGGGAAGGTCAACAAAAACTTTTGCAATGACTTATTTTCTATTTTTTACTTGTTGGTAGTATTTCGTAATAATTTAGAAATAGAAATATATGATTACTATTAAATGGATGATTATAATTCAAATTTGCTGAACGATTCTAAGTCTGAATGGTCAATACGCTTGATGAATATTTTGTCTGGACACATTATCGACGGCTTTCGTTCAATATACAGCGAAGCAATGGAAGTATGTGAGAAAAATGACGAAGACGAGAAATATTTGATGACCTTTCAAAACTACTTGTCTATGATTCCAAAGTGGAATCAAACTATAGTGGATGCTGAGGTGGAACGAATTAAAGAACGTTCGCAGTGTAAATATTTAGAAGACCTCATCACTTGTGTCCATATTCTTCAGTTAAAAATATTGAGTTGTGTTCGCACTGGAAATCAAAACAAGAAAATTGACATTGATATACCTTGCTTCAAACAATTTTTGCATAACGTTTACATTAACATTGCCCGAAAATTGTATTCGAATATTTATTTATTCCAAATTGAGGCGACACCGTTACAGCAACAAAAACACAACCGAGAATTTGAAATTATTGTTCAAACCTGTATTATGAACACAATTCGTGATAATGTTCCAATAGAACAACTTCTGAAACAATATATTGATGAAACACAAGAAGTAGATGTTGAAAAAACTGAAAAAGTAATAGACGAACCAAAGCAAGAACCACAAGAAAACAATAAGCCACAACAACAAGTTGGAGACTCAATTGAAACGCCCTCTTCTATTCTAAAAGATGAAAGCAATAGTGTTGTAATCAACGAACAACCATCTCTATCTGAAGCACCTCCGACAGTAGATGATTTGTTATCAAATAATAATTATGACCAAAAAGAGGAGAATAAGTCTATCTCTTTTGAAAGTGAAGAGCCGCCTGAAGTCAACGAACAAGAAAGCAACAATGAAAATACATTCACCATTGGGGATAATGTGCCTCTAGTTCTGGATAGCGATTTTGATAGCCCGTCTATTTCCAATATGAATGAGATTGAAGAAATAAACTTGGATTTTGATAACATCGACGATGAAACAAAAAATACGGAAAGTGAACCGCCAATTGATCTTGGAATCGAAGAACTAGCCTTTTAAATAAATGGATTATTTTCGTTATATATAATTTATTTAAATAACAAATAAATTATATGGAGTTATTGAATAGTAATTTTATTGTAGCAGCAGTTATATGTGTTATATATTTCATTTTAAAAGTTTCGGTAGAGAAAAACAAAGACGACAAAAAAAAGGCGTTTAAAGACAGTGCTTTAGTAGGAATTGTTTCTTATGCTGTGTTAATATTTAGAAGTAATTTTGTCTCTTTTGAGAGTAGTAAAACGACCACAATTTTCACAAACGAACCTCAATTTTGATTTGATTTCATATCTTCTCTAAGACGGTTGACAGCGCTCGGCGAGGCCGTTTCTGCGGTGTTATCACCAGATTTATTTAAAAGCATTTTTACATTTGTTGGAGACGCAGTTTTAGCAGAACCATTGTTATTAATATTTCTATTGGAGTTAAGAGCAGTATCTCTGTTTGATTTGATAGATTTCGGTTTTGACAAATTGTTTGTATTCTTACGAGTCATCTTTTCCAATTTTGCTTCAATGTTTTTGAGTTTGTGTAAAATCATATTCAATTTAGAATTGGGGTCTTGGTGTAAGCGTTCGTGGTTAGCATTCATATTTCTACGCGTGTTGTTATTTACGCCTGGTTTTTTTTTACAAGACCTATTATTCCAGTAGCACTTAGGGTCATGTCCACAAAAAGGATGTTTTGTCTTACGACGAGACGAGCACGCAACCATTATATATAATACTTACATTATTTATTCTTGAGTATTATATGTAACAATTTGAAAAATATATATTTACGAAATAATATCATCAATGTCCATGTAATGACATTTGTCATCATGTAAACAATTGTCAACTATCAAGTCCGACGCAATATACTTTTTAAGAACGTTATGTTCATATTGATCTTCTGGAATATGTTTATGAACAATCCTGGATATCATTTTGTATAACTTGAATCCAGGATATTTATCATCGCCATTTTGTTTGTATAGTACATTTTCACCGTTATCGTCGTATAGCCACGAGAAAATAAGATCATATATCGGAGCAATATTTCGATATTCATCAATATTGTTGATATCGTCGCATACAAAATCAAAAATGCTACAAGCAAGACGACATAGGTCAAAACTCATGTTTGGTTCTACTAACGGTTTCTTTTCATTATAATACGGGTTATAATTATATTGTGTATGAGCTGTTCCATTTCTGGAAAAACTATCACTACATAGAGAATGTCCGTTGTAATCATAAATGGCGCGACCAAAATCAATTATTTTGTATATTTTACCATAGGTTGGTATTTTGTATATTTTATCTTTTATTTTGTAAATCAAATACTCCTTGTCTGTTTCACAATACATGATATTGTTTGTGTGTAAGTCGTTGTGAGTAAAGTTATATTTTTTTTGATATACGTAAAGTGTTGTGATAATTTGAAAAATAGCACTCTCTATTTCTTCCATTTTGATTTCTCCTCCATCCAATAGTTCATCCAGTGTATTTGTGCACTTTTCAATAACAACTACTTGTGTTGGAAATTTGTTTAGTAATAAATATATTTTATCTTCTTCTTCACTATCTTCTTGACTATCTTCTTCGCTATCTTCTTGACTATCTTCTTCGCTATCTTCTTCGCTATCTTCTTCGCTATCTTCTTGCCTATCTTCTTCGCTATCTTCTTCGCTTTCTTCTTGACTGTCTTCCTCACTATCTTCGTTACTATCTTCATCGCTATCTTCGTTACTATCTTCATCACTACATGTATCACTATCTTCTTCGCTATATTCCTCACTATCTTCGTCATTATTAGTCAACGTGTCATTTGTGTCATATTGATACTTCAATGCCAACCCATCGTCATTTTCTAAATCATCAATCAAAAATTCATTTACACTCGTTAATGAGTGAGATACTCCTGAGCTGTCCACCGGTGTTTCTTCCACAATAGATTCAAACTCCAAATCTAAATCGTTGGTTTCTTCAATGAGCAAAGTCTCCTTTTTATTTTGCTGAAAGATATCGTTTGCCTCATTGTCTTCAAACCGAAATTTTTTCCCTAAATTTTGTGTAAAAAAGTTGGATTCGCATAAATATTCTAAATCGTCTGACACATTTATTTTACAATTTTTTTTCTGACAAATAAACATATCATAGCATTCAATACCGTGGAAAAACTGTTTGTCGGTTTTCAATATTCCACTGATGTAATAAAATAAACTATCTACATAAGCATAGTTATTTTTATCATGGATATATTTTTGATATTTACTATTGGCATTTTTTTCTTCAACACCAGGCAATATTGTTAAATCTTCGTTTTTGTATTTTCCAGTCAAATATCTCAGAGAGTCAACCAGTGTGATATATTTGAAAAATACTTCCCTATCATTATCGTCCTTGTCTTTTATTTCGAAACAGTTTTCATCACTTTTACTTTTGTAATGCCCAACTCTTTTTTGAATTTCAATATTCAAAATTTCTTCCACCGGTGCTTTCGCTTTAACAATTTCTTCAAATTCATTATTTGAAAGATTGTTTAAATTATCGTATAATAATTCTTGTTTTAGCATTGCACATTAATTTTTATTATTGATATAATATTTTTAATATTTTTAAACTCATTAATAATAACATCTTTATATGATTTGCGTTCGTAATATTCCGAGGTTTAAATTTGTTTTCAATATATAAACAATGACACTAGAACTTAAGAAATTTAGTATGAGTCACATAACATTCAAAAAAGACGAAAATAAAGGTCCTGTCGTTGTCTTAATTGGTAGAAGAGATACGGGAAAGAGTTTCTTGGTTCGTGATTTATTATTCCATCATCGAGATATTCCGTTGGGCACTGTTATTTCGGGTACAGAAGCCGGCAACGGTTTTTATAGCGATCACGTTCCCAAACTGTTTATTCACGATGAATATAGTTCCTCTATTATTGCCAATATTTTGAAAAGACAAAAGGTTGTATTGAAACAAGTAAACAAACAACTTGCCACGTACAAAAAATGTAATATTGATCCGAGAGCGTTTGTTATTTTGGATGACTGTCTATATGATAATTCGTGGTCAAAAGACAAATTAATGCGTTTGCTATTCATGAATGGAAGACATTGGAAGATTATGCTTATCATTACTATGCAATATCCGTTGGGTATCCCACCAACATTGAGAACCAATATTGACTATGTCTTTATTTTGCGCGAACCATACATTGCCAATCGTAAGCGTATCTACGAAAACTTCGCGGGTATGTTCCCGACATTCGAGTCTTTTTGTCAAGTAATGGACCAATGTACTGAAAATTATGAGTGTTTAGTGATTAATAATAATGCGAAATCAAACAAATTGCAAGATCAAATCTTTTGGTACAAAGCGCAAGCACAAAAAGATTTCAGATTAGGATCAAAAGAATTTTGGGAATTGTCTAAAAATATTGGTTCGGACGACGAAGAAGAAACATACGACCCTCAGTCTTACGTGAAGCGCAGTAGTGGTCCACGAATTAACGTGAAAAAAAATAAATGGTGACACGTTTCGTCACCGAGCAAGATTCTTCACACGGCAGTCATAACAAATAAGTGATCAAAACTCTCACATCGTTTCCACTTTTAATAGCAAAATCATTTAAAGTCAAGTCGCGTATTACTATACAATGAATATCGTAAATCTCATCGAAACCAACCCAATCACCAAGTTCTCTGGCAATTACCAATCGCGATTAGTAGGGAAACTGAGGTATTCCTTCACTGAAACGCAACAACAGGTATTCCTCGCCAACTTTTACTGTTACTTGAACTATTGTAATACAGATTTTGTGGTTGACCTAGACGATGTATGGAAGTGGATGGGATTTCATGATAAAGCAAAGGCAAGAAGGCTTCTTGACAAACAGTTTATTGTTGAGAAGGATTACATTAAAACCGCTTGCCCTGCAGGGCAAGCGGTTTCGTCCAACGGCGGACAGAATCGACAGGTATTCAAAATGACCGTCCCCGCCTTCAAACGATTCTGTCTCAAAGCGGGAACATCCAAGGCAGACGAAATCCACGAATACTACATCAAGTTGGAGGAGGTCATCCAGGAAACCATCTGCGAAGAGAGCATGGAACTCCAGAACCAACTCAAACTAACGCAAGAAACTGCCGAACAAGAGAAGCAGAAAAAACGCCAAGCCGTGGAAAAAGCAATCATCGTCCAATTCCCCAAGAATACCGAGTGCGTCTACTTCGGCACGATCGACAACACGGAGGGCGGCGAGACCCTCCTCAAATTCGGACAAACGAACGATTTGCGGTCGCGCGTTTATAACCACCACAGCAAGTTCGCGAATTTCGTTTTGGTGAACGCATTCAAGGTCCAGAACAAGGTCGAGATCGAGAACCTGATCAAGCAGCACCCCAAGGTGAAGAAACAGTTGCGCCAGATTAAAGTTGATGGGAGTACGTACAAGGAGATCATTGCGTACAATGCGACCTTCACGTCAGATAAACTGACGTATTACATAAAATCGGTGATTGAGAGCAAGCGGTACAGTGTAGACAATTACAACAAATTGTTGAAACGGAACGATATGTTGGAGGAGGACTTGGCGGCACTTAATGTTGCAAACATGGAATACCAGGCGACGAACGGGGTGTTGGTATGCGAGATAGCAGAGCTGAAACGCAAGGTCGGTGAGCAGGAGATCCAAATCAACAAACTGATGGTGGATTGCGATTACCAGCAACAGCAGCCGGTGAGCGAAGAGACGAAACGTTTTGACGAATTCATCGGTGCGTGTTGTATCGTCCGTCCTGATGTAGAGGAGTCGAGCGGTATGATGGAGGGTCAGTTTCGCATATGGAACGGAGTCAAACCAACGAAACAAATCTTCCACCAGTTCAAACAATATTTGGATACGCGTTTCCGTCCTAAACGGTTAGAACAGCAAGATAAGAATCAGGTGGTCCACGGGTACGCAGGGGTGAAATTACAAGTAGTCGAGTACAAACAGAGTCGGGGGGTGCAGTGCGACGCGGAGACCTTCGTATTCGGAGTATGCCGGTTCACGCCACAGGGCAAGGTATTGAATTCCGAGTTATTGGCGAATTACAAGCGATGGAAGAAGAAACTGGGGAAAGATGTGTCGGGCGATAAAAAAGAGATGGATGAGCTGAAGGAGTATTTGAACGCGTCTCCGTATGCCCAAAAGGCAACCGTTTGGAAGAATGGTGCGACGAACGAAGGGTATTATGGATTGTCACTCCGCGAGGAAGACGTGTACCAACATAAATTAACATCAAGTACCGGAAAACGGGTGAATAAAGTGTGTTTGAAAACCAACCAATGTTTGAATATGTGGGAAACGATTGTCAAGGCGGCGTCTTCAGAGAATATGTCTGCGGCGAAGATGAGTAGAAGCATTAAAAATAAGACGGTTTTCAACGACGATTATTTCTTTTCCTTTTGATATCATACTTCAAACTGGGTTCTAAAGTGTTCTAAGCCTTATATTTGAAAACATCAACTGTATGCTTGGATGAACCGACCTCCCACGGTTTAACTTGTTCAATGTGATTAGAATGTTGGCAGTAATATAATACTTTTCTACTTTTAATATTGAGTTTCCTCTTTAGATAATTCACCGACAACTTTTTGGCATTGTGTTCCTTCAAATATTCACGTACAATATTGTTATCTAATTCAACGATTTTATTTTCTCGGTTTGACTTTTTGCCACGTTTTACTTTCATAGTTTTAGTTATTTATAATAATTTTCTCTTTATTTAATATTTAAAACATATTAGTTATATTAAAATAAGATTATCAAGTGTTCACTCCAAATTTAACTACAATACTTTTTTTTTCTATCCTTTGTGTTCTTTATAACATAATTTGCATCTTTTCTTCCACTCCGGCTCTTCGCATGAAATTTTTGTCTTACATATTCTATCACCAGTCCCAATACAACATCTTTCATTCGTATCAGTATTAGTAGTATTGGTATTGTAATCTTTATAGCACGAAATACATCTTGTTTTCCAGTAAGATTCTTTGCGCAAAATTTTTGTCTTGCATATTCTATCATCTGTCCCGAGACAGCGTCTTGCGGTTTTATACCATTCTTGTGTTTTGTCTTCTTCGGCGATTTTTTTTCTTCTTGTGGATAGGGACTTTTCCTTTGACCTTTTTTTTTTTAAGAATTTTTACTTTTTCTTTAACATATGAATTTGTAATGGTACTTTTCTCCACACAAACATTTCCAACAATTGCAGATGCGTAGTCGCCATCAAACTTATATACATCTCTAATATTATGCCCACAGCAACATTTAGTATCATAAGCAACTGGCGTAATAGAAACTTTTTGTTTAATGTTTGTTTTTGAAAAATCATCCCAATCATTACACTCTACTAAAACAGATTGTGCGAAACAAAGACATATAATAAACGCATAATAATCTTGGTTACCAAATCCCCTTCATAACAAATATCTATTTTTTTGCGAAACAAATTTAGATGCTCTCGCAATACTCCTGCGAGTTCTTCGTCAATAAGTGTTCCATTTTGTATATTGTATGTTTTTCGTGTCTCGTCAACTAGGTTTATTAAATTTTTATTATAAACAAGCTTTGTTTTGTTTATCCCCCCTCCCATCTCGTGTCGTATGATATTTTCCATTTTGTCGGTAATATAGTTATAATTTTATAGGGGCATTTTTTAATCAATTTTTTCATTTTTTTACATTTAGTTATATTAAATAAAGATCATGGCACCAAAAAAAGACAAAAACGGTTTGATTATATTCAAAGATTATCCGGTGTTCACTCCAAATCTAACACCACAAGAAATATTCGAAATGGGTAGTTTTGGCGGGACGTATTGGCGCCCGATTTACTCAACTATATTGAAGAAAAAAATCAATAACCAGCATAAAAAATATCCAAAGAGTTGGTGGAAAAATCTTCCAGAACATTGGTTAACTTCTGGATGGGACGATTACGACAAAACAATAAATAAATATAATGTGAAAGTCGGTACAACATTAGAATATTGGGAAGAAAAAAAATGGATCAATGAAACGCACCCATATGGGTGGACGCAATGGTATTGTGATTTTTATTCTGGAAAACGATGCGTGGACGATGAACGACAAATCAAACGGTGGATGAATACCGCGGGACCTAAAAGTAGATTCCGTAGAAATTTAATCAATCAGATTCATAAAAAAAAGACAAAATACGATGACTATGAAGTAAGTCCAAAAATTAGACAAACTTTACAACATTGGGGATATCAACTTCAGAAGAGCGATGTTTAATTAAACCCCTTCAAATCTGAAAATTTAATGGTATTATCTATTATTGGTTCCATTTCATTTACTTTTTTCTTATTGACATATAAAAGCTCCTCCATCTCTTTCAACTTGCTCAAAATATCACGTTTAAACAAATTGAACTTTTGTCTATTATCAGGACATTTAACATTTTTTTTAAAGTTATGTGCGAGATTTTTGAAACATTTCTCTTTTCTCTTTTCTTGTTCAAACAATTTGGATGCGAAATATTTTCTCATTTGTTTTTGACTTACAGAAAAAATAAAATTATTCAAATGTTTGTCTTTTCGTTGTTGATATTAATATTCTTTTTATGTAGCTTTTTACAAGGACAACAAGGTAAACGTCAGATTATAAATCATTTGATATTCCGTTTTGTAGCGTTGGTGTTATTCTTACAAAATGAATCTACAATGTTAGGTGTATGAGTCATCATCATATCATGTAACAACAAGGTTACAACGACCAGTGTCATCATCTTTCTCTAGCTCGCAAAATGTTTTGAAAAAGGTTTCGCAATCTAATACAATCTCTTGTTCAATATCTAAATATTTATATACTATGTTACGATGATTGCGACGAAGAATTTTTACTTTATTTCTATTGTAGATGTTCATCCAATATTGTTTATCGGGGTTATAAATATTTGATTTGATCCATCTATTATTTTCTAGTTCTAGAATGGTACCATCGAGACCCATCCAAAAGGTTCTTACTTTAATGTTTGGAAAGTATTTCGGCATACGCCCAAGAACATTTTTGTGTTGTTTTTCTTCATTTATCGTATCATCACCATAATAATGTGCGTAAGCACCACAGTCTTCATGGTCTATGAACCATACTTCTTTCGCACCATGAAGTTTTCCGGACAAATCTACATGGCTGCATATAGACTCTTTCCACGCAGACAACTGACACCGACATTCAGAACTTAAATGATGACGATTCTCAAGACCAACAGACAAAGACGATCCAGCGACGGATACAAGGTCATATTGGTCACAATAACCTTGATTGTTCAGCATCGTAATCGTTTCTGTTACCATTCTCAAATCCATACACGAAACAACAACCATTTTGGCAATTTTGGTCTTTCATATTTTATCTTGGAGAGGAATGTTCGTCTATATTTTTATTTCAATTTTTTCACAATAAATATATATACTCATAAGTTATAAATAACTTCAGAATGCCTCCATTTAATCCGATGAAAATGGATGATTTGACGCCCAAAGAACAAGAAGCGTTGAGTATGTATACGGGTGGCGAGTCGTTATGGATAAACAATTATTTAAGAGAGCATAATTTGGGAGAACTCAATCCACGCCAAAAAGACAAATTACGTAACTACACTGTACATTTAAACAATATAATCAACAAGGCGCCGCGAAGTACAGGAGATACAACTGTTTACAGGGGTGCGGAAGCAATGGAAGAGAAATGGAAGCGTCTGAACAAAGGCGATGAACTATTATTTACACAAAAAGGTCTCATTTCAACGTCGTTCAATAAAGATGTTGCGCTGGACTTTATAGAAGATGATAGCCCTTGTTGCTTACTCGTTTTGCGATTACCCAAAAATACCAAGGGATTGTACATATCTTCAGAATCTGCGTTCAGCGATTTAGATGAAGATGAACTGCTGTTGCCACACGGTTCCAGATTTCAAGTTACCAGCAGTCAAATGAAAAAATATGGTAATAGTCCTAATAAAATAATGACATATTATGCGAATTTAATTTCACAATTATAGTTATTCAATTTGCTTCCATTCCTTGTTCCACATATCATCCGAATATTGTTTCATTTGCCCAACTTTATGATTGTGATCATAAATATATATATATAATTTCTCCTGTGCGTATGTATGTTCCATCATCATAGAGATTGCGGTCATCGTTCATAGTAATAATGGTTATTTTCATCCCACCACCTTGATTACATTCGTATTTGCTTCCGGCTTTAAATGGTGATGACATGTTGGTATGTATATATGTAAATTTCTACTTGTATGACGACGCGAGCAAATCAATTTTTTCATAAAGGGTCATACTCGCCAATTTAAAATATACATGAAACAATTGCGCGACATTCTTCGGCATCTGGAACATACCCTTTATTTTTGACAATGACTGCTAAGAGGTCATAACAAGGGGTGAGATTTGAATTATTTTTTTTGATACTTTGAAGCCATTTTTCTTTTGCTGACGTCTCATGTTCTAGATTTTCTTTGTTGAATGTTTTGAAATGTTCAATATTACAATATTTGACATCAGTAATACTCCATATTGCCATTGCGATAACTTCAAGACGCTTAAAATATTCTACATCTTCTCGGTCTTCATTTGACGCGGCAAGCAAGAATATGTTCACTTGTTCGCGAATAAGATTTCGTATTTCAAAAGGTATTGCGTTTACCCCATTGTTTTCAATAATGTCGTTTTTCACAGATTCGTCGCAATAGTTCAAGATTGTATTTTGGTTCACAACTGATATATTATTTGCATAACGCAAGTGAGCGGGCACCCGACCAACCATTTGTTCAAACGCTGTATTTAGAAGTGGGGTCTTCAAATTGTCTGGCATTTTTTCCAAAAGTTCATATGGCATCGGCACATTGCGCGCTAAATTAGTAGGAATGCTCAGCGTTGAACGAGAAACACCCTGTATGATTTCTTCTTGTTCGTTATATTGTTCGATTAGCGCAGCGTTATTTTGAGGAATAGCCTTAGTCAAATTAATAGATTGTTCCGGGTGCTGTAAATCACCCATAACAATATATTGATCAATGGAAACAAACTTTTTAAAGTATTCTGGCTCAATATGCCATAAAGGTGCGATGCGAAGAAGACTGTGAATCTCATAGCAGGTCTCGTTCATAATTGATGGTGGACCCACGATGAATGTCGCATTTTTGTCGTTTTTCCACATCATTCTCCAATCTTTCCTGGATGGACGAACGACATCTTCAAAGAAAGGGAACAAATTCTTTACGCGAAGCATTCGTTTTCTTATTTCTTCATCCGCATTTTCGGGATCATCCGAAGAAGCGCCAGGGACGCATACAATGTACCACAACGAATTCGTACTCGTCTTCATTGTGGTAAATAACGCAATCTCGTCATCAATCTCTTCTCCGAAATCACTAAAAACCGCATTAACCTCTGGCATATGTTCGATTGAAGAATAATGATCCATGATGTGGAAGTTGGATATGGTTTATATCACATCCATTTATTCTTCACAACGATTCAATTTTTTTTACAAAATGGATTATATGTTTATAAGATATAATGAAAACTAAAAAAAGTCAAAAAAGTCAAAAAAGTCAAAAAGTAAAAAATATTAAAAAACAAATGAGCGTTAAAACTATTAAAAAGATAATTTTGAAAAAGGACAGAACTTTTCCGACAATACATAATATACACGGTTACAACGTAATATTAATAGACATACCAAGTAGCGAGCTTGTATATATTCAGTCATATGTTAATGTTGGATTTTTATTTGAAACAAAAAAAAATTGCGGGATTAGCCATTTATTAGAACACGTTTTAGTAAATTCTTGGGAACAGTGTGTAAAACATCCTTGTCTAGAAGTTTTAACTGAAAAAGGAATACAATGCAATGCTCATACTGGAATTACCACAACAAATTATCACACAACTTCCACAAAAGAATCATTTGGGGAAATGATAGATTATATAGCAACAATAACAACAAGTGCAAAAATAACGCAGCAAAATGTGAATAGAGAAATAAATCCGGTTTTCAATGAACTAAAAGAACTAGGAAATAATCCCAAAAATCAATTGTGGAATTTAATACAAAAAGAGTTGTTTTGTAGCGAAGGTGGTAAATATTCAAACGATTGGGATACCCAAGTAAAAACCCTGAAAAATATCAATGCTAAAATGCTAAGCGACTATTATAAAAAACATTATGTCCCAGAAAACACCACGTTTCTCATTTGTGGAGATATCGACAAGAACCACGTGCTTGATATCATGAGCAACGTAATACAACCGTCAAAATGCACCTTATATAATTCAAAGTTGATGCCGTGCTTCAACAAATTAGATGAAAATAAATACATTTTTCATCAACGGAAAGATTCTAAAAACGCATTATGTTCATTTACTTACATATCTGATAATATTGACGACAATAATGATTTGTTGGTAAACTTTTCTTTAAGTTGTCTAAAACACGCGTTATTTATGAGGCTTCGTTACAAAAATAAGATGACATATTATCTAAGATGTAGTTCGTCGCGCTCACATTGTGGACGTGAAATAACGATTGTATATGAGACTTCACATAGTAACATTAAAGAGTCGCATGAGGTTGTTTTGGATGTAATTGAAAAATACAAGAATGACTTTTTCTCAAAGTCAGTAATAACTTCGCGCAAAAAACACGTTTTAATAAAATATGAAAAAATGAATAAATCAAATCCCGAGTTTATTGCCAATCATTATATGAAGCGGTTTTTGTATAACAATGGCTCATTATACTCACCTAAACACATGAATAAAAAGGTAGCAATAATAACAAAAAATGAAATAAAGGGTTGTTTAGAAAAATGTCTCAATAAATATATTTTTGGTTATCAATCGTTCAAGTCTGTATTTTAAACGAAGAAGTTTATATATTAATTTCTTTTATTTCAAATAAAGAGTCACAATCGTTAACAAAATTATGATTATTCAAAACTTCACCAGACTCGTCGGAAAAAGTGTCTGGTTCATCGTCATCGTTTTTTTTCTTGCGTAGTTTGTGAAGTTTCTTGAAATATAATCTCTGTACTCTTTGACGAATCATCGTTTGTATGATTATTTATTTGTTCAAAAAATAATTCTACTTTTTCCAAAAAATTATCCAAGATATTATCATGAAGTTTATGATAAACACAAATATAATTTCGGTGCAAATTGTTTGTCATTAACAGTTCTTGGTTCAGATGTTGTTGGTTTATAATATAGTTATCCAGATTGATTCCATAATACAAACTTTCTTGCCTTGTCTTTATTTTCTCTTCGTTTTCGCCGTGTATTTCATAAACTTTTTTAACAATAGAAATGACATCTTGATGTATATTGTTTATAGTATCAAAATCATACGATTTAAAACTATCCAAGTCCTTGTAAACCGGATATAAACATTTTTTTTTCAGTTCTTTTATTGAAGCATATTGTTCTTGTAACAATTTGTCACTCAAATAATCATTCATCATAAAAAATAATTTGTAATAATCGCCATAAATCCGATTGTCAATGTAATTGTATAACTTTAGCATGTTGGCAAATTCTAACTCAATCAGTTTATTCTGAAAATGTACCGAGTCGAGACCGAAGTAATTTTTTGACTCTTTCTCAATACATTCAATGTAATTTTGTTTGATAGAGTGTTTGATTTTTTCAATATCTACAATACGAGTTTTAATATCTGAACGAATTTTTATTATTGTCATAAACCCATCGTCAACCTCTTTATGTATTTTTTTGTCCATATAGATATATTAATGAATGAGAAAAAAGAAAATGATGAAGTCGTTGTGTCTGAATGGAGTCCGGGACACGAAAAGATACTTATAGATTGGGCTGATAAGGCAATGTGTTACAGATGGCTACACGCGCGCAGTCATCAGAGATTCTCCAAAATAAATACATATTTTACAATACCGGTTATTGTAATGAGCACATTAACTGGTACCGCAAATTTTGCGCAAGATCGCGTCCCCGAATATTATAGAGGGTATTATTCTATGGGAGTTGGATTTGTCAATATTTTAGCAGGAATTATTACTACTATTCAACAGTTTTTGAAGATATCCGAACTGAACGAAGGACATCGTGTAAGCGCGATTGCGTGGGATAAATTTTATCGCAAGATTAAAGTTGAATTGTCGAAACCAATTCAAGAAAGACAAAATATAACGGACTTTTTGAAAAACTGTACGGAAGAATTTGACAGGTTGATGGAAACAAGCCCAATAATACAAAAACGCATTATAGAACTATTCCAATCAACCTTCTCGGGACGGAGAATGACCGACCAACAAAAGGAGTCATTCTTGAAACTAAAAAAACCAGAAATTTGCGATTCGTTAGAATCAGTAAAGTTATCGTTGTACAAACAAGATGTCGGTGAAAAATTAAAGACAAACTACAAAAAAATATTGACAGATGTTGTTACGAACAATGCGAATGATAGTGCGGAAGAACTTGAAAATAAACGGGGGCTGTTAATTGAAGAATTTGTTACATTATTTGAAAGCGAAATGATGCGCAAACCAACATTGAATGAATTATGTTCCAATCTTATTTCGGATAGCACACAAATTGATAAGGAAATATTAAATGTTTACTGGTATAAACTCAATAGAAACGACTCAGTTGCTTTAAACATTGATAGTGTGAACGATAATGATGGAACTATTGAAATGACACCAAATGTCAAATCAGAATAATTATATATAATTAAATAATATAACAATTATGAATGCTACAAATGTTGGATATTTAGCAGGATTATTAACAACCAGTAGTTTTATACCCCAAATATGGAAATCATATACGATAATGAGATTTAACGCAAATATTAAAAATAAAAAGATAGAAAATCAAGTGGCATCAGCATTGCGTTTATGATTATTATATTTGTCGGGATGTGTATTTGGATTTACCATGGAATATTGATTAACAACAATAGCCCCCATTTTAGAGACGGAGACGCATTATTGTTTTGGAACATCATATCCGCAACTTTTGTCCTTTTAATTCTTGATTATGGTCTATAAATTTGACGTATTCTCATACCAATTACGAACACCGTGTTTGATGATCATTTTCGCATTTTCAACAACTAACCACCGCAGATGTGCTTCTTTTTCATCAGCGGAACGTTTATTTTTGTGAAGTTCACAATGTGCTGCGAAGTAATCCTCTCTTACTATTGTAGACCAGTGGTCTACGATTGCGTCCGCGACAGAATCCGGTATTTTTTCGCGAGGTTTCTTGGGTTTACATGAAAACTCTTCGCGACAAAACGGACACGTGTTATTTTGGCGGGCGTGTTGAGCAAAACAATTGGGGCATATCTCATGACCACACCGAAGAGTTACTCGTCCTTGCATTGGTTCCATACAAATCGCACAGTCGCACTCTTCGGGGTCTAATTCCGCTTCTTTTCCGCCAGATAGTTTTTGTATTGTCTTATTTTGGCGCGAAACGCGAGCTTCCAGTTGTTCCGCTTTGGCGTTTGCCTCACTACATTGTTCGCGAAGGTTTAACATATTCCGTTCATGTTCTTTTCTCAACCACTCTTTGTTCTCTTTACGGCGCATGTCTAGCATTCCATTGACCCTGTAAATCAGTGTGGGGTTTGCTGATGCCATGTTTTTGATATTTGGCTTGATGTGTACAATATATATTCTCTTCGAGGTAGTTTCAATTTTTCTCAATTTCAAATCGGGGGGTGTTGGTATATTTGTGAGATTGTAGATCTGGAATTATGAATAAAAATTGAATTAATATAAATAATAATGAACACTCATTATAACATACTCCAACATGCTATGCCTTCAGAACAAACACGATCGTGACGACGATATCAAGTTTCAGGAAAATGGTCACGTTTATTATGTGAAGAAAAAGCGTGGTTACAAGTCCATCACAACTGTTGTACACAACGCTTTTGAAAAGTTCGACGCCGACGCAATTATCGATAAAATGATGGCGTCATCTAATTGGGAAAAAAGTAAATATTACGGAATGACAAAACCAGAAATTAAACAGCAGTGGAAAGAAAACGGAAACGAAGCCGCGAAGTTGGGAACAACAATGCACTACCTATTTGAATATCATTACAATGACATGTACAACAGTGAACTGTCTAATCATCCAAAATTCTTCCAAGATTTTATGAATAATAATGATTACGAAGATACAATCGAATATAAATATTTCAAGAATTTTGTTGACGACCATCCGGAACTGGTTCCATATCGCACCGAGTGGTGTATTTACGACGAAACAAATAAAATTGCCGGTTCTGTTGATATGACGTTTCTAAATGACGACGGATCTCTTAGCATATATGACTGGAAGCGTTGTAAAAAGATTGAACGCTTCAGTGGCTTCAATAAATCGTGCATTGCTCAAGGTGCTGGGCATATTCCAGACACGAACTATTGGCATTATACTCTTCAATTGAATCTATATAAAATGATACTTGAAACAAAATATGGTTTCGTAATCAGAGACATTCAATTGGTTGTGATTCATCCTGATAATGAAATTGACAATTATGAAAAAATTGAGTTGCCATTTGTACAAATGAAAGACTTGATCAAAATTATTAATTTCAGCCGATCAAAACTATTTTAAACAATTCCTTCTTTGAATCATTCATAATTAATAATTTCTTTATATGTGTCGTCTTCAAGAATAAGTTGTGACTGAAGATATTGCATGCGTTCTTGAGTTTCCAAAATCTCCGTTTTCATCTTTTCAATTTCATTATCTTTATTTTTATTTTGAAAGTTAAGTTCTTTTACACTTCTTTTCAATGAATCTCGCTTCTTTTTGTCTACCTCTTTCTCTTTTACCATCTTGGTATTCTCTTCTCTTGATTTGGTCAATTCTTCTATAAGTTTGATAGACTTTTCTCTAAGTATTACGTTTTGTCTTCTCAAAAGTTCTTTATCAATCCTGTATTGTTTTACGTCTTTTTCAATATTTTCGGTTGGTGTGCCATATTGTTTGAAATTTCTTAGAAGTTCTTGATGCTTATTACTTTTAATATGAGAACAAAATTGCTGTCTAGTGGTAATAGTAACAGATACATCACATCTACAGCCGTATGTAATCCGATTTCGCTCGTGCTTTTTGTAAGGAGAAATATCTACATATTTTCCCGTATTTTCATCAAAAGTTGGGTTATACACTGTTTTATGACATTTTACTAATGCCATCTTTTGGGTCTTGTAGCCACTTGTTCCGATCAGCGAGTTTTTTCAATTTTTACATGGACAATAATAAACAAGTAATTGAACAATTCAGAATAAAAAATATGTTGTTTGTTTTCAAAATATTTTTTATTTTAGTGGTCGTATATCATGTATGAATCAAAATTTTAAACATTTACTTCCCCCGATCCGGTTGAACCAAACCCACCACCACCACGCCGGGTCGTACTAAGTTCCGAATCAGATTCTACAATTACTACCTTGAATGGCGCCAAAGTTGGAACGCAAATTTGAACAAGTCGCTGATGCTTTTCACATTTGACTTCCTCTGTAGAATAAACTACGTCGAACACGGCTCCCAAATTACCACGATATCCGCTGTCAATAATTCCGACGTTATTTGCCAGACGGAACTTGGTCTTGGAAATACTTGAACGAGGATACAAACAGAAGCCATTCGGAATATTTTCACGGTTCACGTGGCGAACCATTTCGCATTTAATAAACAAATCCACTTTATTCACTTGCTCGTGGCTGAGAATCTGCTCTTTCGGAACAAAGACATCAAAACCACTATCTGGAAAATTATCATGATACATGTTTTCGTTGTGTTTTAGAGCATTTGCGCGATAAATATCTTGTAGCTCGGGATTACAGTTCTGAACACTCAAATATAGGGTATATTCCGACTGTACAAAAACATTTCCTAGAGTCTCTTCGTTGCGCTGGACGAGATATGCCATTTTATAGATGTTTGATGTTATTATCATTATTGCTTTAAATGTTTTCAATTTTATCTTTGAAATTATACCTCATGAATGTGACGAAAACATAAAAATAATGTAGCGCAAATACAATCGCTATCAGCTCATTTAATGAAATGTGGATTGTGTATGTTTCATCTTCGGTTGTTTCGTCGGATTTAGGCATTATGTTTGTTATCAATAATCTAATGCGACAATTTGTCTTTAATTCATGTTTTATTTTCTCTTCTCTGAATATGAATATTTCAACGACCATTAAAAATAATGAATATAAAATATAACACAATCTCATCACATATTACCAATCAACATTATAATCCAAAATTCATCATGATATTGTTAGATTCATTCACAAGGTCGGGTAGATGTGGTGGTTCCAGTGAGCGCGATTGAACCTGGTCCCAATCATCTATAAATGATTCGGTTTTTAAATATTGAATTATAGCGTGACAGTCTGGGCGTTCAGAATGGTCTTTCCTTGTCATAATTTGTATGAGTTCATTCAAATTGTTATCAAATATCACATTTAATGATAATTGAACATTCAATATCATTTGGAACATAATATCACGATTCAATCCTTGCCACGGTACATGGCTTCCGGTCATTTCGTATAAAATGATACCCAGTGCCCAAATATCGCTTTTTGAATGAATCATTTTCTCGGTTATCATTTCAGGTGCGAAATAAACGGGGGTTCCGCGTACATTTTTGTCTGTTTCGTCGTGCTTTCTTGAAATTCCAAAATCTGTTAATAATATGTGCCCCGAATTATCGATGAGGATGTTTTCTAGCTTCAAGTCGCCAAATACGATACCATTGGAGTGTATTGAATTGAGTCCGCATAAAATTTCACCGAAATAAAATACACATGAATTATAATCTAATGTACAAGAATTTACACAAGAGTACATGTCGCCTCTTGAAGCAAAATCCATCACAAAATATACATTTAATGGGTCTTGTAGACAGAAATGCAATTTGTTGATAAATTTCGTATCATTTAGTTCTTTCCAAATAGCGCGTTCTCTGAGAGCAATATTGTAATTATTATTTGTCAGTCTCTTTTTGGACATTATCTTGATAGCCGCAAATATTTGGTTTTTTTTACACATTGCTTTTACAACCGTGGCAAATCCACCAGTTCCAATGATTGACAAAATCTGATAATCACTGATGTCTGGTTCATGTGTCGTGGCTGCATCTTCACTCGTTGTTATCGTCCATGCTGTATAAAGCCTTTGTTCTTTTGATATATCTTGACATGCTACAAGAGATATATCATAGTGTCTGTTGTCTTTCTTTATTGTATCAAAGATTTTATTTACATTTTCAACAGGACCTTCTAAAATCTGTAAAATTGAAGATGTGCTTTGTTCCCAAATCAGTTTCCCACCAATATTTGAAGCGCTATTATTTTTTTCAGAACTGCGAATGATATCTTCCATAACGCCTTTATTATTTGATTCGGGACTTAAAAATGATTTATACACAATCCTTGCGTACATGTTTTCGATAGTAACCCCACGTTTAATTGTTTTCCCTGGCATAATCGGTTGCTGGTCATTGCTAAAATAGTGTACCGCCGCAAGCGTTTCAATTTTTCGCAATGAATATAATTTACAAAAAGTAATATATTTTATCCAACTGAAATATTTTGTTTTTGATCAAAATGTTGAAATATATGAAATTCAATAT
>Ga0181396_1000083_pt1 | contig 20228 bp, 36 predicted proteins | sample 19SPOviralmetaG_FD_130125 | JGI IMG/M metagenome (GOLD analysis project Ga0181396, IMG submission 130125) | Marine viral communities from the oligotrophic San Pedro Time Series (SPOT) site, San Pedro Channel, CA, USA - 19 SPOT_SRF_2011-01-11 | ecosystem: Environmental > Aquatic > Marine > Strait...
CAACAGACCCCCTTGCTGTTGGTGCTGTAGCTCTTGCTGGTGGACTAGGTGGTGTCGCTGGCAGAACAGTCGGTAAGGATCTTGAGCTTCAGGCTGGATTACGTACCGCGGTTGAGGCAGAACAACAAAAGATTCGCGCTCTTAGAGAAGGCAAGGGCGCTTTGTCTGGCAGTAGTGTTGTAGGAAATGCACAGCTACGTGCCGATGAAATGGTTCTGGATTTCTACAATCAAATGGGCCGAATGCCTCAAGGCACTGAGATATCCAACCTTTACAGATCTTTATCTGATGAGATGCAGGTTCCAATCTCTCGCATTATGCAATCGGAAATGAAAGCAGGGCAGATGAGGGGCGACCTCAACTACGCCAAGCAGACCATTGATGACGTCAGAGGAAGGCTAAATCAAGGTGTTAAGTTCAAGTCTACAGATGAAGCACTACAAAGTAGAAGCACGTATTTCGGGTTCAGAGATTTTTGGGAAGACAAGCTCGAGTCTATTGTTAACGTAGCCAAGAACCGGGTTAGCGGGGAGTTTGGCGGCGCTATGCAGAAGATGGCTACTCGCATGGCTCAGAACCAACAAGGCTTAGACCAAGCGTTTTCAACACCGCAGGTTCAAGCATTCGGCAAGGTTATGCAGGATGATAAGTCTGGTCGAATAAAGATGGAGCTACTTAACTTTTCTAATACAGGATCAATTAGAGGCAAGCCATCAGTAACCGCCGAAGAGCGCATGCAAGCATTTGAAAACTTTAAGTCCCTATTAACTAAAGATCAGTTTGAGGGCTTTCAGACGCTACAAAAGCTACGACTTGCACAGGCAAAAGACTACAGACGGTTTGTATACAGAGAGCTTGGTGATGATCCTCTGTACTTCCCCTCTCAGATGCTGGCTCAAACCAACAGGGCTTCTGTTTTCGTTAGGCGTGGGATGCCTAGAAGGGCGGCGGATGAAAATAGCAAAGCAATCAGCAGACCAAAGCTGGAGTCCCCATCGGAAGCTTTGTCATACGAAAGTCCGTTGGTTGTTATGCGTGACAAGCTGGTTTCTGACGATGCGGTTATTCAGATGCACAAGGCATTCAAGCTTCAGAACAACTCTAATAGACTTGTCAAGGAGTCAACAGAAAAGGTTGATGATGTTGTTGTCGATGAGAAAAAGGTCGCTTCAGTAATCAAGAAGCGCAAGAAGGCCGTTCAAACTGAGATAGAGAATGGCGAAGCCGCATTCAGCCAGCTAAGAACTAGCCTTAAAGATGCAGGCGCTAGTGACGGTGCTATGTATGCCGCAGATGACTTGATGCGTAGCTTTGTCGTTAGGGGTATTCAGGCCCCAAACAACTGGCTAGCCAACATGCGTAAAGCCGCGTACATGGGAACCATCGGCAACCCTTACTCAGCCATACTGAACTTTGGCGATAGCGCAAACACCGTTGTTAACTTCGGTGCTGACAACACAGCCTTGGCAATTAGAGAATACTTTAAGAAAGGCGGGTATACCTTCGGAGTGAAGGATGTTGGCCTGCTACAGCAGTCTACAGGTGAATTCATTAGGGAAGGATCGAAAGGTTGGCAGAAGCGATTTGATAACCTGAGCGAAGTAACCTTCCAATCTTCTGGCTTCCGTGGTGCAGACCGAGCGGGTAAGTCACTAACGCTAACCACCGCAGTTAAACGAGGACAGCAGAAGGTTCTTGATGGCTCGCTTGATACCGAATATGCCTGGCTATTTAACCGAAACGAAATGGGAAGGCTTAAGTCTGATCTGATTAACAGCCGTCGAACACAGCGTGTTAAAGAGTTTGCCGCCGCAGAGCTTGGAAAGCTACAGCCTTCTGATATGGCTCAGATGCCCAAGTGGTACATCGACCATCCGAACGGACGGTTGCTTTATATGCTACGCACCTTTGGTATCAAACAGCTACAGCAGATTGATCGCTTGGTTGTTGAGCAGGTTAAGCAGGGGAACCGGAGAGAGGCGATCAAGAATGCCCTTGCCTATGTGACCATTGTAGGTGGCGGCAACACTTTGCTTAACGAGCTAAGACAGCCAATTAAGGGCGAAGAGTTTGGTGATTTAGAAAGGGCGCAGAAGTACTTTGCAGACTTCTTTATTGGCGTTGCAAGTCTTAACTCACAAAGCACTTACTCCCTTGAAAAACTTGTCGAGGGAGACCCCAAGTCATTCATTCGAGGCTTTATGCCTACGCCTGTTGATATGGTTGAGGATGTGTCGAGTGACTTCTTCCCTTTAGTTGTTGGCGAGAAAGACTTAGAAGAGGCCATACTTGAAGGCAAGGGGATCACTTGGGCATCGTGGATGCGGGTAGTACAGCCCGTCCTTGAAGAGAACCTCTAGTCCCAGCTAACAAACTCCAGCCACCCTGCTACACCCGAGGCTCGGTCGTTCTCCATACGTTCGGCTTCGGTTTTATAGTGTTTAGCGATTAGCTTCTGCTCCTTGTTCATCCTCTTACCGAGGTTTATGTCCTCTGCCTTTTCCCTGATTAGCTCCAAGGCACCTTCGCCATAGGTGTCAATATAATGACGCACGAAGTAATCAGGGTTACTGCCGTACTTCTGGTGGCAACCGTAGCAGTGAGCAAAAGCATTCAGGGCATCGTACCGGATCCCCTTCTTTGATCTGCTGAAGTAGTGAGAGCAATGCAGTCCACTACTGTTTGACTCGTACTGTGAGCCACACCCTTGGCACTTGAAGTCGTTACGTAGCCTTACGCACCTGCTGAACCAGTGATCTGCCGCTGTTCTTTTAAGCTTCATCCTATTCCCCTTTGCTGTATCTGATTATTTCTAACGGATCTTGGTCTGCATCCTTGAGAAACTTAATGCTTAGGTCTGGCATAACAGCCACGTCTCGCCCCGACCTTTCTGCCATTGTCACCGCCGATTGAATGGCTATCTCTACGTCGTCCTTCATTTCAATTGATCCTTCAGTTGTTGAGGGAACGGTACGTAGACTCCCTTGTGTTCTGAGAGCCACCGCACAAGCACCTCAGCGGCCTCTGAGAGTTCACTAGGGGTAAGCTTGGTGGTTGTCTCTTTGTTGAACATGGCCTTTGCAGTGGGCTTGTAGAGCATCTCCTTTACCAGCACCTCAGTAAAGGGTATCTCGAAGTTATCACTAAACGGATGCCTAACCCAGTAGCCAGCATCATTTAGCTTCTCAGCTATCTGCCTGAACCATAGGTGCATGGCATTGTTCTGCCTGTCACTTCGTGTGGTGTCCTTGATTGTGTACAGGATGTGCTTACCACTCTCGTACTGATCTTTCACGAAGCTAATAAAGAAATCTAGCTTATCTTTCTTATCGACTATCCAGCGATGGGATGGATCGGTCATATAAATCTCCTTCAGTTTCCCCAGTTTCCCCAGTTTCCCCGTAATCCCCCAGTTTAGACCCCCCATTCATCCCTCAACCCGCCCCCTACAGAAGGGGATTAGAGGGATTCTGGGGATTCTGGGTATTCTGGGTATTCTGGGGATTCTATTTATCTTTAGGATATGGCACGTTTAACACCTTCTTATCCTTGCCGTACCCATAGTCAACCACTGACTCGCCAATAGTGTTGCCATACGCATCAAACTTTTTGCCCTTCATATTGGATATGCGGGACTCCAATTTGTCACAGGCAAAGTTAATAGCGTCGGCTTCGTTTTTAGCAAAAACTCTAACCCAAGACGCAATCTCTGTTGATGCGTGAACACAGTAAACTCGCTCACCATCATGCTCTAGTTGCTCAAGCAACCCAGATGTAAGGTCTTTAAGATATAAGAGAGTGCTATTTATAGACTCTAATCTTTGACTAAAGGGGTGATCTGGCTTGCGATATGCCGCACTTCGCAGTTCACTTTCGGCAGAATCAAGATCCTGAAATAGCGTGTCTAACGCCACTATTAATTCGTTCATAACACTCTCCTTACATTGGGTTCCATCTATAAAACTTTTTACCGTGTTCGCCCCGTCTTTCTAGCTGTAGGTTGTTACCTTTAAGCAGGTCGATACAGTTAAGTAGCTTCTTTCTGGTACAGCCATTGGGGTTAACCTCTTCATCCCGGAGAAGATCAACTAGCTCCGACTGACTCCACATCTTGTTACTTTTCATCACACTACTGAGTAGAACATACTCATCTTCGTACTTGGATATGGCCTTACCAATGTTGATCTGCGCTCTCTGCTTCTCTTTCAGCTCGCTGATATCGTCGGTACTCATGAACTCAACAGAGTCTACGGACTCTTCGTACTGAACAACTGCGCTAGTTTGCTTGTACTTGAAGCCACCCTCAAAGCTGATCTGGCTACGATCCTTTTCATTGATTACTAGAAGTTCTTGATAGGCGGCGAACTTATCGTTCACTGGGTCAAGGCCAAACATATTGTCAACGTCAGACTTCAGATCACCTACGCCTTCGTAGATCAATCGACCGTCCATGCTTCGGTGCTTGTTGCAGTGGCCCAATAAGATGACCGTGCCACCTGCCGCCGCGAACTCACGAAAGACGTGCAGTACGTCCCGCATGTCGCCCTTGTTTAACACTGGGGCAAACTTCTTAAGGGTGTCGCATATGACAATCTTGCCATTGGCTTCGCCCTCTATGCGTATCTGATCGAGCATACGAAGCGCGTCGTCTGTCTTGCGTAGGTTAGGGTCAACAGAGTTAGCCAAGGTAATCATGTTCATGCCGTGCCGCTTACCCATCTTCGCCTTCTGAAGCACACCCTTGGCACCGTCATCCTCGTTGAAGTAGATGACATCGGAGCCGCGTATCAGGTTGTTGCGAATAGATTGGAATAGGTTGCCCAGTATCCACACCGTCTTGCCTGCGCCACTGGGTGCGTAGACTAGAGTAACTGTGCCGGTTGTAATCATGCCTGGAATCACGTCCCGCTCTTGTGCGAGGCGCTCTTCTAGCTCTTCGATCCTTCCGTTTACTGAGGCAGACATCAGCCTTGATAAAGCTGAAGATCCGTTTTGCTTTGTGAAATATGGGTTGCCGGGGAAGGTTTCATTGATCGCCTTTTCCTTTTCTGCCCATGCTGAGGATTGCTTTATCTGACTTGGTGGTACTGAGATTTTATTCTGCTCTTGAACGTACCATTCCCAATCATCCATCATTCTTATCTCCTTTTTTGTTCCAGAAAAGTCTCTAACTTTGCTCTAGTTTTGGCCAACTGTCAAACGTCAGTGCGCCTGATTGCAAATGTTTACAGATGTTTACATCTTCTTACAACTTAAGTACACTCATTACATCTCAGTACATTTCAACAAAGGAGAATGAGATGAGTGGAACGGTAAAGATTCATGGCAAGGAGTACAAAACTGTAGCCTTGCGTATTCAAGAGTTTAGAGAGAAGCACCCTGACTTCACCATTCAGACCGAGCTAGTCGAGGCTAATGACATGCTCGTTATTGTCAAGGCAACCATAGCCTGTGCCGGCCAAGTCATTGCTACTGGCTACGCTGAAGAAGTTAGAACAGCAAGCAAGATTAATCGAACCTCAGCATTAGAGAATGCAGAGACCAGTGCCGTCGGCAGGGCCTTAGCCTTCTTCGGATTGGGTGGCTCCGAAATAGCCTCAGCAGATGAGGTAGCTAACGCGATTACTCAGCAGAGTAGCCAAGCCTCCAAGGAGGATATGGAAAAGCTGATTGCTCACAACGAAGCATGGCGCAATAACTCTGGCTCTATCTACTTCATCAAGGAGTACATCGACATGGATGAGCCGAAGTGGGAGAGCGTAGCCGAAGCATGGGCTGAGATTTCAAACGAAGACAAGCAAGCCTTGTGGCTAGCACCTTCAAAGGGCGGGGTATTTACTACGGCTGAACGTGCCGCGCTCAAATCCGATGAGTTCAATGCCGCACGAAAAGTAATGGGAGAGTAACCATGAATGATGAGAAAGTATTTGTTGATGGCATGATCATCAAGAACAAGACCGAAGGCACACCAGACTGGGTTAAGGAGAAGATCTCTCTTAAGCTTGATGAGTTCGGTGCATGGGTTGCCGCACAGAAGAAGGCAGATCCCAGCCTTGAGTGGATTAACATTGATATCAAGCAGTCTCAGGGTGGAAAGCTGTACGCAGAGCGTGACATGTGGAAGCCAACGGCTAACGCACAGCCTAAGCAAGCGCCTGTCCCTAACGACGACATCCCTTGGTAACTTCCAGTGTGGGGTTTTCGTTCCTTTCCCCATACCCTTGCCCCGTTTCGCGGGGCTTTTTTATAGGAGATTCAAATGACAGATCAAACTGAATACCTTTACTACCGCGACCTGTTCGACATCTTCAAGGTGTATCAGGTGCCAAAGCTTATCCGCATCTTGGATGACCAAGGCATTAAGTACTTTAAGGATGCGAGCGAGAAACCCTTTACAACAAGGGCCGCCATTGATGGTGCGTTAGAAAGGGAGAGTAATTAGTGTCGCAATTTAGCCTACCGGGATGCGACCAACCGGCCAACAGGCAAGAGGAGCCTTAGGCCGGTTCATCTTATCAGGTGAAATCTCTGCTCAGGTACTCTTTTTCGTACCGGCAATCTTGATAACCCTGCATGTACGCATCAGACGTACATAGATTTGATTGATTCCGCATGGCATCAGACCAGCCGTGCTTGTAATCCCGCTCGATCATGTCGAGATAATCGTTCATGTAGAACTCACACGATCCCAGCTCCGGGGTCTCGTCTACTTCATTGACTACCTTTAGGCCCTTCAACATTTGAAGCGACTGCTCCAATGAATCCAGGGGTAGTTCCTTGGGTGCTTTAAACTTCATGGTGTAACTCCTGACAAACGTCTTCCGCATTGATGATATGAAAGCCTTTCCACTTACAGCTAATGACTTCAATGAACTCCTCAGTGAAGACGGCGACTTGCCCCCATGCCTCATCGGTAAATACCTCTCGATGTACTGCTACGTCTGCCTCAATCTCTTCCTCGTCTACCAGCAACAAAGCTTGTAGCTTTTCGCGATCAAAGTCTTCGATCTCAGCTCCATGAAAATCATCCACGTCATCCGGGACGATTGCGTTTATTTGAATAAGAATTTTGTTATCGCTTGTACGGAATGCCATTGAACACCTCGCCTATACTTTTAATGTTGATGCCGTTATATTGTTGCTCGCCTTGAACCTCAGCAATGAACTCGTGCATCCCCTCGAATGTGGGCCGAACCTTTTTAACAGCGCAGGTTTTGAAGTACACCCTCACTAACTGCGCCGGGTAATAACGTTCGCTCACTTGTCCAACTCTTTGAAAAGGTACACGACATTTGATTGCACGTCCTGCTGTGTGCGCGCTACCTCGTCGCTCATGTCGGGTATGTCGGCAAGTATTGCGTCCACATCCTTGAGCAACTCAACCGCCGTAGCGATAGCCTCGCGCTTTCTGAACTCACGCCAGCGGTACAGCTCGCTAAACAAACTACGGGCAGTGACTTTGATCTGCGCCTCGTAGACGTTCTCGTCGCGACTGTTAACGCGTAGCTCCTCCATTAGTAGCTTAACCTCAGCGTTGCCCAGCTCAGGGCAAGCCTCTATGACCTTCTCTCGTAGTGGCTTCATTCTGCCAGCTCCTCTTTTAAAATTTCGATTATGTCCTCACTGGCTAGACCGAACCGCTCGCACCAGTAAATGAACTCGTGAACGTTAGCCTCTCCGCTGTGCAGATAGTTGTCTGCCGCGTCGCGAATCTGCTGTCCCGCCTCTCCGTAAGAGTACCGTTGTACCATGCTGATCTCCTTCTAAACATCCATAAAGTTTAAACAAGTTAAGCAAAGTTATCCAGCCTTTTGACCGCATCGGACTTCGCCTGCTCTACCTGATCGGCTGTTAGGTGTCCGGCGATAGACTCCGCCAGTGCTAGCGCCTCTTGGGATTGCTCCTCAGTGGGTGCGGTAACAGCTAACAGAAGGCCGGAGACAAACGCCTCATAATGATTGTCGAAGTTCATCACTCGATCCTCCATACGCGAACGCCACCATCTATCGCGAAGAATTTAACGCGCATCCCTAGCGATACAGCCGCAGTTCGTAGACTGCGCGGCTTGTTATCGGTTGACCTGGTATCTTCAAAAAATACGCTGTCACCTACTTTCATTTGGCTAGCGACATCTTGCCATTTGCCTCGCTTCCCCTGTTTCTCCGGCATGGGTACGCCGCTATCAATTTGTAAGTTCATGCTTGCTTCTCCTTTGTTGCTCCCCATTGATCGGCCATAGCGTCAGCTATGCCCTGGAAGGTCGTGCTTCTAATCTTCCATCTGTCCGCACTGGGCGGCAGATAGTGAAGCCGTTGTTGTTTGTTCTTTGGTAGCTTGTCCATCTCAGCCTTAACATTATTTGTCTCTGTCAATGGCGGCAGATTGTGCAACCAAAAGCCGGTTTTTTTTGACTCAGGATGTCCGAACATCCAAGGCTGAACGTATTGCGTTGGCTTAAACGGCAGAACGCCAACAGGATTCTCCATACAGACCGCGTTAGCATTAGCCTTCGCCGTCTCCCATAGCATGGTTGTCCACTCAATCGCCTCTATCCGCTCAGCATTCTTGGGCATGCCTTGCCCATACCATGCGTTACCCGATACAGCGAGGGCGGTACATGGTGGGTGCATGATGATTAAATCCCATCGCTCCCGCTGGATTACTTCGATGCAATCCTCTTGGAAGTGATTAGGGGATCCGTCATCTGCTGGCAGTAAATCGCACGACCAGGCATCGTGCCCTAAAGCCGCGAACGCTTCCCGAACTCTGCCGGAATACTCACAAGCAACTAATACTCGCATCGTTACCACTCCTCTCTTTTTAAGGTTTCTAGTTGGTCAATAAAGTAAAAGCCGACAAGGGACGCCACACCTGCAAGCGCCGTTGTCCACCACATGAAGTTAATCGCCGCCATAAATGCGATGATGATGTGGGCGGCAGTGCCTACGATTAAACCGCCTATCACTAGGTTTACTTTGCTCATGTTCACACCTCCCATGTCTTGGTTATATCTTCGAGACTGTCATCCCACAGCCACACCTCGAGACTCCCGCCGTTTAGGTCGCACAGTGAGTGCTCACCGGCTGTTTGCGCCTCTTGGCCTGTCTCATATTCAGGCTCGGAGCTGAACATCTCGCCACCGTCCCGATCTATGACAGTAAAGCCGAATAGCTCGCTTTCGTTAATCATGCGGCTTCCTCCTCTCGCGTTACGATCTCCCCGCACGTATAAGTAAGGCTCTCAAACTCTGGAACGTATCGCCGGAGTGATTCAACCGCGCCCGCCACCTTCTCAGGGTATGCGTCCAACAATGCGTGAGCGAGCAAATAGGATTTCTGGCAGTGCAAGATATCGCGGGCCCTGAAGTGTTGCGGATTGTCTGCCGCGTCGATTAGGTTCTTAGCTACGAAGTAGCGAGCGACCAACGACAGCGAATCCAGCTTTGCGCCATAAGGTGCGGCGTTCTTCATTATGCGTTGTTGCTTGCGCTGATAGTCTTCCATCTCGCGCAATACGTCGAAGTTCCCAAGGTGTCGCAATGCTGAAAACTCGCACATTGCGTTGTTGATAGCGTTCTTGATTTGCGTCTTGTTCATTGTTGAATCTCTCTGTTGTTGGTTGATGGATAGAATCATGGACATCCACCAGGGTAGACACAACAGAATGTGACAAAACTTTTTTTTATTTATTTTGAAATGTGACAAAAAGGATTTGGGTTGGAGCTGATCGGTTAGGAATTGGGGGTTATGGTTTATGGCTTATTGGGTGCTTCCCTCATTCTCACCTTTCTCACTCTACCTTTCATATTGCGAATGTATTGGCATAGTCCGTGCCACAATCTTTTGGCATACCGAGTGCCAATTGTTGGGATTTTTTGGGGGCGGGGGGGGGTATATGCAAACATGGCTGACGGGGGGTGCCACCCAGATACAAAAAAGAGTCATTTTAGTCTTATGCCAAATCATTGATTCACCTCATGTTTTTATAACCGTTTTGCATTGGCATTCTTATCAGGTAAGGTGGGGGTTGTTTACCACCGAGTATATATATAGGATAGGGAGGGCGGGTTGGTTAAGTAACCCCTTTAATTTTTATGACAGACAAAAGAGTAGATGTACCCGAAGACGACGGTTTGACTTACAAGCAACGTCGTAAAGCGCAAATAAAAGAAGAAAAGAAGCGCACTAAACCCAGCAGACAAGCATTAGCCGCCAATTCCAAAGGTGGTAGGGGTAAGCCAGGCCGTCCTAAAGGTGATGCCGCTAAGATCAACGAGTATAAAGCTCGTATGCTGGCTTCTCCTAAATCTAAGTTGGTGTTAGATACCATATTCGATGCCGCATTGGATGATGACCACAAGAACCAGTCTGCCGCATGGAAGTTAGTGATGGATAGAATCCTGCCTGTAGCGGCATTTGAAAAAGATGTCGTGCAAAATGGCGGGAAATCTGCTATTCAGATCAACATTACTGGGGTTGGCACGGCAGATGTTAAGGACATTGATCCAACTACTATCCAACCTACAATTATTGAACAGATACCAGAGGATTAAATTATGGCTTCTCAAAAAAATGGCGAAAAACCTGGGACTATTGTTGTTACCCCTACATCTGCTTTTATGATAAATAAAGATGGAAAGCGTGTTCGAATTTCTACAGCGCAAGAACGAAAAAATATAGAAAATTTACGCAAGCGCATGAAGGTAACTCAACAAGAGTTAGATATGGCTCGACTAAGAAAAGAAGAATCAAAAGCCAATGCAAAGCCTAAAGCAAAAGTGGCACCTAAGCGTAAGAAAAAGTAATGAAATACTTTAAAAGAGAAGAGTTTAACTGTACGCATACCAACAAAAACGAAATGGATGACGCGTTTCTGGAAAAATTAGACCAATTACGCGAAGCCTGCGGCTTTCCGTTCGTAATTACCTCGGGGTACAGGGATTCTACTCACCCCAATGAGGCGAGTAAGGAAAAGCCAGGGACGCATTCGCAAGGTATCGCCTGTGATATCCGCGTAACCAACGGTGTTGAGCGCATGAATATCGTTCACGAAGCGTTAAAGCTTAATTTTGGTGGAATTGGCGTGGCTAGATCCTTCGTTCACGTCGATAGCAGAGACACAACGCCTGTCATGTGGACGTATTCCTAATGCTGTACACCAAAAACAAGAACCTAACGGACACTTCTACGCAGACAATCGTAGAAATCCCTGCTGGTTACGTGGCTCACTGGAATATGGCGTTTATTGCTAACCTGCATAACTCAACCAACAACATTACGCTGTTTGTAGATAAGCCTAGCCCTACTACAGACGTGTATATCTACAACGGTACTAACATATCCTCAAAGGAAAACCTGCTAATTGACGGTAATGCCGTGTTTGTTCTACAACCCGGAGACATTATCAAGGCATCTAGTGGTAGTGCAGGTAACGTAGAGGTAGTTGTTACCTTTGATTTGCTGGAAGCGCCAGTAGTGTTTAATAATTTTAACGGATCCTAGTATGGTTATCGTTCTTGGCGCAGATTGGTGCAAAGGCTGTAAGTCAATACGCACCAAACTAACGAAGTACGATATAGATCATAGGTATGTGCCAATTCCGCCGGGCCAAGCTGGGTGGGATATGGTTGAATCCCTGACAGGTCGAAGAGCAGTCCCTGCTGTGATGTATAAGTTTGGCTCTCCTGTTGAACTAAACGATCTTCTCAAGCAGGCTGGTGCAGAAGAACGTGAATTAACCGAAGAAGAATTAGATGAACTTGATTAACCATGAGTGATCTAAATATAGAGCTACTGCCTTGGCAACAAGAAGTCTGGGCAGACGATACCCGATTTAAAATTGTAGCGGCTGGCAGACGTACGGGTAAGTCTCGCCTCGCCGCATGGATGTTGATAGTCAATGCTTTGCAGGCCGATAGGGGACATGTATTCTACGTTGCACCAACGCAGGGACAGGCGCGGGACATCATGTGGCAAACTCTTTTGGAGTTGGGTCATCCTGTTATCGCTGGTAGTCACATCAATAATCTCCAAATCAAACTGGTCAATGGAGCAACCATTAGCCTCAAGGGCGCTGATAGACCAGAGACGATGCGGGGTGTTAGTCTTAAATTCTTAGTTCTTGATGAATACGCGGATATGAAGCCTGATGTATTCGAGCAAATCTTGAGACCGGCTTTGGCGGATCAAAAGGGATGTGCCATGTTCATTGGGACACCAATGGGAAGGAACCACTTTTACGAATTGTATAAGTATGCGGAGCTGGGTGATGATGAAACTTACGCGGCCTACCATTTTACTTCTTACGATAATCCTCTGCTTGATAAAGATGAAATCAATACTGCTAAAAGGAGTATGTCTAGTTATGCATTCCGTCAAGAATTTATGGCGAGCTTTGAAGCTCGTGGTTCAGAAATGTTTAAAGAAGATTGGGTTCGGGTCGAAGCAGATCGAGAGCCCCGTGGAAACTACTACATCGCCATCGACCTCGCCGGCTTTGAAGAAGTCAACAAAAAGCGCACCAAAAACGCGAAGCTCGACGAAACCGCGATCGCCGTCGTCGACGTCTCGGAAGAAGGCTGGTACGTCGAAAACATCATCCACGGCAGGTGGACGCTCGACGAAACGGCCATCAAAATCTTCCAAGCCGTAAGAGACTACAGGCCAGTATCTGTGGGTATCGAGAGGGGCATAGCCAAGCAAGCGGTTATGTCTCCTCTTGTTGACCTGCAAAAGAAGTACGGTACGTTTTTCCGGGTAGAAGAACTAACCCACGGCAACAAAAAGAAAGTAGATAGGGTCATGTGGGCATTGCAGGGTCGCTTTGAGAATGGGTATATCACCCTAAACAAAGGTGAATGGAACTCAAGATTCCTTGACCAACTGTTCCAATTCCCTGATCCTTTGACCCACGACGACTTAATAGACGCATTAGCTTACATTGACCAGCTGGCCAAAGTGGCTTATGACTATGAATACGAAATAGACGACCACGACATCTTAGACATAGTGGCGGGATACTAATATGAGCGACTTGTACGAAGAAGAGCCTTTAATGATCCAAGAAACCGTAGAGGATTGGGTCATTAACAAATGTGAAGATTGGCGTGATTACTATGAATCTAACTATGAAGACCGCTTTGAAGAATACTATCGGCTATGGCGTGGCATTTGGGATCCTTCTGACAGCGAGCGTCGGAGTGAGCGTAGCCGTATTATCTCTCCTGCTTTACAACAGGCTGTTGAGTCCAATGTTGCTGAGTTAGAAGAAGCTACATTTGGAAGAGGCAAGTGGTTTGATGTCTCTGACAACATGGGTGACACAGAGCGTCAAGATGTTCTTTTTTTAAGAAACAAGCTTACTGAAGATTTTGAAAACTGCATGATTCGTAAGTCTGTTGCGGAATGCCTTATCAATGCCGCCGTGTTTGGTACAGGCATTGGTGAAATCGTCATTGAAGAAATGAAAGAAATGGCGCCTGCTACGCAACCCATTATGGATGGCGACCTTCAAGCGGTAGGAGTCAGCATCCAAGAGCGGGTAAAAGTAAAGCTTAAGCCTGTTCTTCCGCAAAACTTCCTAATAGATCCCGTAGCAACTAATGTTGATGACGCGCTGGGCGTTTGTATTGACGAGTTTGTTAGCCGTCACCAAGTAGAACTTCTGCAAGAGCAGGGTGTTTACCGTGATGTTTACATAGGATCTGCGGCTCCTGATACAGACCTTGAGCCTGACCAAGACATTACGATTTATAATGATGACAAAATACGCCTTACTAAATACTACGGCCTTGTTCCTCGCGAGCTTCTTAATGAGGCAATGGCTAATGAGAATGAGGCGACTGACGCAGATAAAAGTGCTTATGCTGAAGCGGTTATTGTTATTGCAAACGGCGGAGTTCTTTTAAAGGCTGAAGCAAATCCTTATATGATGGGAGATCGTCCTGTTGTGGCATTCCCATGGGATGTAGTGCCTGGGCGATTCTGGGGAAGAGGCGTTTGCGAGAAGGGTTACAACTCACAAAAGGCTCTTGATACCGAGCTTCGGGCTAGAATCGACGCACTAAGCCTTACTATTCACCCAATGATGGCTATTGATGCTACTCGTTTACCCCGTGGTGCTAAGCCAGAAGTACGTCCCGGCAAGATGATTTTAACTAACGGAGATCCAAGAGAGGTACTCCAGCCGTTTAACTTTGGTCAGGTCAATCAGATTACCTTTGCTCAGGCCGGTGCGTTACAGCAAATGGTTCAGCAAGCTACGGGTGCGGTAGATTCAGCAGGGGTTGCGGGTCAAGTTAACGGCGAGTCTACGGCGGCAGGTATCAGCATGTCCTTAGGTGCTGTTATCAAGAGACATAAGCGCACCCTAATCAACTTCCAGCAGTCTTTCTTGATACCATTCGTTAAGAAGGCCGCACACAGGTATATGCAGTTTGATCCCGAATCTTACCCCGTTGCAGATTACAAGTTTAACGCTAGTAGCACTCTGGGCATTATTGCTCGTGAGTACGAAGTTACTCAGCTAGTACAGCTATTGCAAACAATGGGCCAAGACTCCCCACTTTACATGACGCTTGTTCAATCCGTTATTGACAACATGAACCTGTCAAACCGCGAAGAATTAATTGCGGCATTAACTCAAGCGGCTCAACCAAATCCGCAGGCACAGCAAATGCAGATGGTTGCACAACAAACTCAGATGCAATTCCAGCAATCTCAAACCAATGCGCTTAATGCTCAGGCTGAAGAGTCAGCGGCTAGAGCGCAGAAGCTTTCGGCAGAGGCTCAGGCAGTTCCTATTGAGCTTGAGATTGATAGGATCAGTGCAGTTACTAGAAACCTGAAAGAAGGTGACGCAGAAGACAAAGAGTTTGAACGCCGAATGAAGTTGGCAGAAACGTTAATCAAAGAAAGAGAAATGGAGAGCAAGGTAAATGTTGACAGACCGAGAGTTGCAAATGATATTCCAGAGGTTCAGCCACAAGTTGGAGCCGTTGGAGAAGGAAATCCAGAACCTGAAGTCCCAGTTGAAGGAGTTGAGTGATGGCAAGGGATCCAAGACTGGCACGCGCGGGCGTAAGCGGATTCAACAAACCGAAGAGAACGCCGGGGCACCGCACTAAATCGCATGTTGTAGTTGCGAAACAGGGTGATAAGATCAAGACCATACGATTTGGTCAGCAGGGAGTAAAAGGTGCAGGTAAGAACCCTAAAAGCGCAAAGGATAAAGCGCGAAAAAAGAGTTACTACGCCCGGCACAATGCCCAAGACTCAAGCCCCGGTAAACTATCTGCGCGTTATTGGTCGCATAAGGTCAAGTGGTAAGAGCTATGAAAGTTAAAGCACCTGACGGTTATCACTGGATGAAGAAAGGCAAAGAGTACAAGCTGATGAAAGATCCATCCGAAGGCTATAAGCCGCATAAGGGTGCATCTAAGTCAGCAGACTTTGCTATTGAGAAGGTTCATGGAGGCAAAAAGTGAAAGACAAAGATCATACAGTTAGCTATACGCCTACTGAGTATTACTCTATGTGTGAGACTTCCAAGAGACGCGTTAAAGAAATGCAAAAGCAAGGCATTCCTACAAAGTACGACTCAAAAAAGAATCAGGAAGACGTTGGTAAAATGGATTCCTATAGCTTTATGATGATTGGCAAGTAATCTAAGGAGAGCGTTATGGCTTACGGAATGAAAGCAATGCCAAAGAAAAAGAAAAAGCCTGCCCTGCCCAAACGCAATGGGCGGATGCTTACTAACAAGAAGAATAAAAAGAAGTAGTTATGGCTACGAAGTCTAAGGTTAACCAAGCTGGCAACTACACTAAGCCTACTATGCGTAAGAATCTTTTTAATAAGATTAAATCGGGTGGTAAGGGCGGTAAACCCGGTCAGTGGTCTGCTCGTAAAGCTCAGATGTTAGCTAAAGAATACAAAGCTAAGGGTGGAGGCTATAAGTAATGGCACTTAAGAAGCCTCAAAAGTCGCTAAAGAAGTGGACTAAGCAGAAGTGGACTACCAAATCAGGCAAGCCATCAACTCAAGGCTCAAAAGCTACGGGTGAACGATACTTGCCTAAAGCGGCGATTAAATCCTTATCGGCTAAGGAGTATGCGGCGACTACCCGCAAGAAGCGTAAGGATACAGCGGCAGGAAAACAGCATTCCTCTCAGCCAAAACGCATAGCAAAAAAGACAGCTCGCTCACGAAAAGCCTGACATTTTTTAAAAACCGTGTTAAAACGCACAAATCAACCAAAGAGAGAATGAGATATGACACCTGAACTTGAGGAATACTTTGACAACTACAACGCGCTTTTTAACCATGCAGGTTTTAAGCAGTTAATTGAAGAGCTAGGAAACAATGCTAGACAGCTAGCAGACCTTCAAACCGTCAAAGATCAAGAAGAATTGTTTTATCGCAAAGGCCAAGTTGCCGCATTAGCTACAGTTATTAACCTTGAGGGGACGATTTCTGCGGCGCGAGACCAAGCCGAGGCGGAAGCTCAGGAAGAGCTTGATGTATAAAATATATGATTTCCGTTGTGAAAACGGTCATGTATTTGAAAGAATGGTACGCAAAGGAGAAACAGTCAGTAGGTGCGACTGCGGATCCGATGCTACTAAAATGCTGTCAGCGCCTAAGTGCGTACTCGATGGATCAAGTGGGGACTTTCCGGGTCGTCACATGAGGTGGGTACGAGAACACGAAGCCGCTGGCAGGAAACCTAAATCTCCATAATGACTTAGTTCACGGAGTTTAATATGTCTAGAGCAACAATGATTGATTCGCACCCTGAAGAGGATAATGTGAACAGCATTGATAGTGAAGTAAACGAGATTCAAGAGTCTGAAGTAGAGCAATCTGTTGAAGCTATTGAGCAACCTCAAGATGAAGTAGAGCAAGACACTGAGCAAAATGTTCCAGAGAAATACCGTGGTAAATCTCTGAAAGAAGTTGTTCAGATGCACCAAGAAGTAGAGCAGGTGATGAGTCGGCACTCTGCGGAAGTCGGTGAACTTCGCAAGGTCGTGGATGAGTACATTACTACTCAAACACAATCTGCACCTAAACAGAACGTTGAGCCCGAAAGTGATATTGATTACTTTACGGATCCTCAAGGTGCTGTTAATCGTGCAATTGAGAATCATCCGAAAATTAAGGCGGCAGAAGAATACTCAGCAAACTACAAAAAACAGTCAGCAATGGCTGAATTGAACAATAGGCATCCAGATATGAACACTATTCTGAATGACCCTAAGTTTTCAGAGTGGATCAAAGTCTCCAAAATTCGGACTCAATTGTTTGTACAGGCGGATCGCGACTACGATGCTGAAGCCGCTGATGAACTCTTTTCGTTATGGAAAGATCGTAAGTCAGTAGCTGAGCAAACTGCAAATGCTGAAAAGCAGGTGCGGAAACAGCAGTTAAAGTCTGCCAATACAGGCAATGCACGTGGCAGTGGCGAGGGGTCTCGTAAGAAGCAATATCGTCGGATCGACTTAATTAAACTGAAAAACAACGATCCTGTACGTTATAACGCTATGGCGGATGAAATCCTAAAAGCTTATAAAGAGGGTCGAGTCAAATAATCTAAGGGAGATTTGACATGGCTACTGCAACTTACCCAGGCGCGGCTGGTTTTACCGCGAAGACAGAGGCGGATACTTTCGTACCAGAAATCTGGTCAGACGAAATTATTGCCGCTTACCAAAAGAACCTGAAGATGGCTCCGCTTGTTAAAAAGCTTGCTATGTCAGGTAAGAAAGGCGACAAGCTTCACATTCCAAAGCCCGTACGTGGTGATGCGAATGCGAAATCGGCTGACACTGCGGTAACAATTATCGCAAACACCGAAGGCGAATTGACTGTTGATATCGACCGTCACTTCGAATACTCACGTCTAATCGAAGACATCGTAGAAGTACAGGCACTTTCTAGCCTCCGTCAGTTCTATACTGAAGATGCTGGTTATGCGCTTGCTGTGCAGATTGATAACGATCTCCACGCGGCAGGTACTGGTTTTGGTGACGGTGGTGCTGTTGTATTCAGCCCAGCGGCTACTGACTACCAGCACACTGGTTGTTTCTTCAACGACGGCGGTACAACTACTCAGTACACTGACGATACTATCGTTCCTGCTGACGTGTTTACCGATGCGTTCTTCCGTGACATGATCCAGAAGCTTGATGACAACAACGTACCTATGGACGGACGTTCACTCATCATCCCACCTTCTGTTCGTAACACTATTATGGGTATCGACCGCTACGTGTCTTCTGACTTCGTATCGGGCCAAGCTGTTAACTCTGGCTTGATCGGTAACCTTTACGGTGTAGACGTTTATGTCTCAGCTAACTGCCGTACTATTGAGGCGGCTGGAGACAACACGGCTGGATCTGCTGATACTCGTGCGGCTCTTTTGTTCCACACTGACGCAATCGTCATGGCGGAACAGCAAGCAGTTCGCTCGCAGACTCAGTACAAGCAGGAATACCTCTCGACTCTGTACACGGCTGATTGCCTGTACGGTATTCAGGTGTATCGTCCTGAAGCTGGTTTTGTACTCGCAGTAGCTGAGTAATGAAATCACGGGGCCGCAAGGCCCCTTTTCCTTTTCTTTTGTAGGAGCTTCAGATGGCGTTATTTCGTGGTACAGGTGGATCTGGCGATGCTAGTACGGACACGTATGCGTCTGAGGTAGCACTTGAAGCGACTAGAGCCTCTACAAAAGCAAATGAAGCGGCGGCATCCGCAACATCCGCACAAACTGCACAAGCGGCGGCTGAAGTAGCCAAGGCGGCGGCAGAGACTGCTCAGGTTAATGCGGAGACCGCAGAGACTAACGCAGAAACAGCGGAAACCAATGCTGAGACTGCGGAGAATGCGGCAGTAGCGGCCCAAGGTTCTGCCACGACAGCCAAGACAGCGGCAGAAACAGCTCAATCTGCGGCAGAGGTCGCTAAAACAGCGTCAGAAACAGCAGAGACTAACGCCGAAACGGCTGAAACTAACGCATCTGCATCAGCAACTACTGCCACAACCAAGGCTGGTGAGGCCGCAACTTCTGCCACTTCTGCCAGCACTTCTGCCACTTCTGCCAGTACGTCGGCAACTAACGCGGCAACGAGTGCCACTGCGGCTCAGACTGCACAGACTGCGGCAGAGGCCGCGCAAACAGCGGCTGAGTCAGCCAAAGAAGCTATTGATGGCTTGTATCTCGGCGCACTGTCTAGTAACCCGACTGTTGATGGTAATGGTAATGCGGTAACGGCAGGCGATTGGTACTTCAATACTAGTGACGGAAGTACACGAATTTATAATGGTTCCACGTGGAACACTATTAACCCAGATCTTATTGGTGACACTAGCCCACAATTAGGCGGTAACTTAGACCTAAACAGCAACGACATTACAGGCACAGGTAACGTCAACATCACGGGTAATGTGGTACTTAGCGGTACTGTCGATGGTCGTGACGTAGCGGCAGATGGTACTAAGCTAGATGGCATTGAGGCTAGTGCTACAGCAGACCAAACAGCCGCAGAAATTAGGGCACTTGTAGAGTCAGCCTCAGACTCCAATGTATTCACCGATGCTGACCATACTAAGCTTAACGGCATTGAAGCCAGTGCAACTGCCGATCAAACAGCGGCTGAAATCCGTACGTTGGTTGATTCTGCTACTGACTCTAACGTCTTTACTGACGCAGACCACAGTAAACTAGACGGTATAGAAGCAGGTGCTACAGGCGACCAAACCAATGCTGAGATTAGAGCCGCAGTAGAAGCCGCAACAGACTCTAATGTTTTTACCGATGCAGACCACACAAAACTAAATGGTATTGAAGCTTCAGCAGACGTAACTGACACAGCTAACGTTACAGCCGCTGGTGCTTTAATGGACTCAGAGGTGACTAACCTTGCACAGGTTAAAGCCTTTAGCTCTGCTGACTACGCTACTGCGGCACAAGGTACTAAGGCTGACACGGCACACGGTTGGGGCAACCATGCTAGTGCTGGCTATCTAACTGGCAACCAAACGATTACCCTTACAGGAGCTGTTACAGGCTCTGGTACAACATCCATTGCAACTACACTGTCAACGATTGACGGGGGAACTTATTAATGACCACGATTAAACTTAAGAACGGCTCTGGCGCTCCTGCGGGTGGTGATCTTGTTCAAGGTGAACCCGCATTAGATCTGACTAACAAGCGCCTGTATACAG
>Ga0181396_1000084_pt1 | contig 20193 bp, 17 predicted proteins | sample 19SPOviralmetaG_FD_130125 | JGI IMG/M metagenome (GOLD analysis project Ga0181396, IMG submission 130125) | Marine viral communities from the oligotrophic San Pedro Time Series (SPOT) site, San Pedro Channel, CA, USA - 19 SPOT_SRF_2011-01-11 | ecosystem: Environmental > Aquatic > Marine > Strait...
GCACCTCCTCAGTATGCAAGTATAAACCAATTTCACGCTCCTACTTTAAAATGATTGAAATTTTGAACAAATTTGATCCAAAGTTCATGAGAATGAATAATATTAGAACATTTCATCTGGCGGAAGGTCCCGGTGGATTTATTGAAGCAATTTCCAGAATAAGACAAAACAAAAATGATGTTTACTGTGGAATGACATTGATGGATAATGATATTGATGTGCCAAAATGGTGTAAAATAACCAATCTAATGAAAGAAATATCAAACATCAAACTTGTTTATGGTCCAAAAAATGATGGCAATTTATATTTGAAACACAATTTAGATTTTGTTTGCAAACATTACGAAAACTCAATTCATTTCATAACCGGAGATGGTGGATTCGACTATAGTAGCGATTTCAATAAACAAGAAGAAAACTCAATTAATCTAATTTACTGCGAAATGTTGTATGCATTGATAATGCAAAAAAATGGCGGGTGTTTTGTTTTGAAGGTGTTTGATATTTTTCATCGCAACACGATTGAGATATTGTCCATTTTGTCTTATTTTTATGAAAAAGTCTATGTTTACAAACCGTTGACAAGTCGCGAGGCAAATTCTGAAAAGTATATTGTTTGTATGAACTTTCAAAGAAAAACAAATTATGATTTGATCATAAGAAAACTAAAACATAATTTTCATTTGATGGAAACTAAAAAAATAGTGGGAATTTTGAACTATGATATGAACAGCTTCTTTTTAAACAAAATTCAAGAAGTTAACGCAATATATGGACAACAGCAAATAGAAAACATTCTTTGCACAATTAATCATGTTTATGATTTTCAAAAGGAAAAAATTTCCAAAATGAAGCAGAATAATATTGAGAAGTGTAAAAAATGGTGTCATGAACACAAGCAACCCATAAGCTCGTGTTTTGTTAGTAACCTTTGACCCTTAAGAATAAATTGTCTTTTTATTACGTATTGAGTTCAACTCTTTCTTACAAACTAGATCACACTTACCAGCAGTGGTGTCTCCTTTTATATAATTCAGATGGTAGCCTGTACCGGACTCGGTGTCATAAACATTGTTTATAGAAACAATTCCGTTCTTGTATGTTTCTTTGAGAGAGGCATTGTTTTTGTTGATCGTATCATGTTTCTTTCTCAGAATATTGGCAGAAGATGATGTAGCACCTTGTATAGAAAACAGATTGTTTGAAGGTTTGTATATAATTGGTTTATTGCATGTTGTTCCGTCCGAAGAAGTCATTGTGGAACATTTCGAACTCTTGTAAGTCCCGTCATCGTTCTTGGCTCCCAGGCGGGCATTTTCTTCATATGTTCTACATTTTGATTTCAAATAAGAGTGGTAATTGCGATGGTAATTCTTACTTATATTAGTGTTTGCGGAGCGTCGTATATGGTTCGTCCCGCCAATACATCTAGTAGAATGAACGCCATCTTCCAAATAAACTTTGATACCATTACATTGATTTAATAAGGTAATATTTTCTTTTAAGATATGGACATTTTTACTAGTACAGTCAATATTGTTTGAATTAACTGAAATTCCTGTTCCCGGTGCGTCTAATTGTTGGATTCTTACTTGTTTACTTGATTTTGTTTCGTAGTGAGGTAACAGTTGTTTTCTCCAATGTTTTATAGGGTTTGCTTTGAACGATGTACGTGGAATAGTATTTGCGTCCAAATTATGAAACGGACGAGAATTAGAAGGAACTACCATATCAGTTGTATTCTCTTTCCAAATGTTATTTCTGAAAGTGTAATTACTCATTATATATTATATAGATTATATATAATTTATAATGAAGATGATGACAATAATATTCACTCTGTTTCTCATTTTACTTTTAACAATAAGTGTAAAAAAATACAGATTTGAAGGGTTGTGTGGAAATTACTCACTAACATATTCAAGAGTAAAAGACATATTTGGAAATTCTGATATTTCCGGAATAAAGCAATCATACAATACTCATTACTATAACGACTTGGTGCTGAGTTGCTAATTTATCTAGAACATTTTCAATGCCACGTCTCGCAATAATCTTAAATCTTGGAATTTCTCTTTCTCGTCACTAGACATTGGTCCAGAATTATTTTGTTGCGTATGAGAAATTGATTTTTTCTTCAACAAGTGATCATACTTCGCATCTAAATCACTTTGAGATATTTTAATCGCTTCGGGGGATTTGAAATTATTTTGGTCTAACAAGAAATTATATTGTTCTTCTAACTCTTTATGTAAATGCTCGCTGAGTCCACCATAATTCCAACTATTTACATAATCCAATGATGGGTTCCCTTTAGAAAAATGCGAAAAATGTTTCATTTCTTCAGAGGTTATGGAATTATTATAAAACTTTTCGTAAACCCCTTTTATTCTTCTATTATTATTATTTTCGTTTTTCACATATAACAACTCGTAGTTTTTATAGGCGATTTTTTTCAGAAAATTAAGTTTTTCCTCGTAATTGTGGTGCTCTATCTCAAAAAACTTCCTCATGAGAGATTCATAATATATTCCATTAATTTCTTCAAATATTCCAAGTTCTCGAATTAGATGAACGTCTGTTTTTATTTGTTCAATGTCGTCATTGAACGCACTTTGTTCTTGAATTGATATTGCGGGTATTCCAAGAATTAACTCTTTCAATTTAAAGCTGTTTGCTGCTGTTTTGAATGATGTGTTTATTTGCTCAATGTCTAGGTCTTGTATTGCCATTTGAAGAGAAATTAAAGTGGTCAAGTAATATTGTTCACCTGTCATAAATGGGGTATTTACGTGCTTTATCAAAACACCATATAGTTTATTGATCAATTGCTCAAACTGTTTATTTTTGTTTCCGGACAGCACCCCTTTTATTACATTTCCCCATACAGTAGAAGCAGTATTTCGCAATGTACAATGCTTACAAACAAAACACTTATTGTAAAGTTTTGGATTTTCTTCTATTTTGGTTTGTGTAATATGTGCGCTCAAACATTTGATTCTATCACTTAGGCACATTTCTGGGTCATTGAAATTCCAAGGAAATGTTATATTTGTACCTTTACTTTTTTCAGGATAAGTAATTTTACTTTTATCTGTAATCGTTATTTTCTTCATTTCCAAAACCTTTTCCATTATTTTTATAACAATGGCCAGCTTGAAAAGCGATTCCGTTTTTATTTTTTCAACAAAAAATCTTTTGATAAAATAATTTTTTTCATTATCGGCTTCTTCCGAACTAACCTCGGTCTCACTACTTTGAGCGGTTGTGGACGGACTTTCGGGGTTTTTCCCAATACTAGGTGTGAGTGATTCAATACTGGGTGTGAGTGATTCAATACTGGGTGTGAGCGATGTGAATTGATTTACATTTAATTTCGAAATAAATGAACCTATTCGGCTTGAATTATTGTCAACAAAACTTTTAATTTTCGAAGGAAACATATTTATGATTCGTAGAACAGCAGGAAACTTTTTCTTGACGTCTTCAATGATTTTTGATACGTGTTCTGGATTCTCTGTTACGAGCTTATGCAAATCTGCGTTGTGTTTTTGAATCAAATCAAACACAATTTGCTTTATTTCATCTTCTACTGGATTTTGAGATTTATTGTCACCACCAAACATTCCCAAATATTTTATTGACTTGTTAAGTGTTGTTGTAGATTCTGAAGGCATCTTGTACGACACGACGTGTTCATTATTCAAATGACATAATATTTTGGTCTTATTATTTCTACAAGTATTGCGATTAAATGCGTTTCTGTTTCCACCATAGTATTTTTTTGTATTTACTTTATTTTTTCTCTTTTTCCCTATTAATAAACTCAGAATGTTTTTTTGATATTCTTGCCTCATTTTTTGTTTTAGGTGTTTTGTTAAATATCTTCCCCAATTATTCTTCTTGCCACGATATTTCCTCGTCTCGTTATTTCCACCAACCATTGCACGATTCTTAGTCAGATTGCGTTTTCTTTCTTTCCGTTTACAAGGGGTCTCGTATTGTTTGTCTAACTTATATCCATCTGGATCATCTAAATAGTCACATTTTCTTAACAAACATTTTATCTTTTTTTGACATGTTCTTTTAGAAAATCCCATTTTCATACACAGGTCTTGTTTGGGTAGAGCATGTTCCAAGGTGGATTCTGGTATATTTACAAGAAACGATGGATAATAAATCAATGTTCCGACAAGACTGTACATTGTATACAATAGATAATTCAACGCGACTTGTGCTGGTGTTGGTGGACCAGTTCCAACGAAGCTCATTGGTGACGTACTAATTGGGTTTGCGTTTAATACTTTTACCATATCTGTTGGTGACTTGGGTATATTCATACTACCATTTACGGGATTCATTCATTAATATATAATATCAATATATTAATAAATAAAATTCATACCACATTATCCTCTCAGAGAATTAAGAAACTGATAAGAGCCATTATGTTGATCACCGCCATTACTTTTGTCATTGTAGTTCAAGTTGATTGCTTCCAAGTGCTTGAATTGTGTAAACATTGAACTGTCAGAGACATATTTTATATTTCCACTTTTCAAACTAACCTCTAATGGTGTAACACCATGTGTCATATCTCCACAATCTTTGTTGGATACAGAGCCTGCCATTTTGTGATTTAAAATTCTAGAGTTTGTGTCGTTTACTTGATTTGGTCCACCACAACTCATGTTTTTTCTGCTTAAAGGATCGCCTAAATTATAAGCACTTCGGAAGGGACCACATGATGCTTTTATACCACCAGCTTCTTTCACAATATTTGATTTGAACGCTTTTCTGAGTTTTCTTCGGTTGAGCGCAACTTCACCGCCCACGAGAGTATTTCCATATCCACTTTCAAATTGACCCGGTTTACCTCCACCAAGTCTACTAACGCTACCTTGTTCGTATCCAGACATATTAATATAATAATATATTATTTTTTATTAGTATATTGTCAAACTTATCAAAAGTAATTCACCATAAATCCATGAATATAAAATTCGTCAAAGAGTCAACAATGGCTGAAGTGAACAATAAAAGAAGTAATTTCCAAGAACTTTTAAAAAAATCCTGGGTTTAAAAAAATAAAAAAAATAAAAATATATTTTTGAATATTTTGAGAATTGAAAAGTGAGGTGCTCCCCCCCTCAAAAAAATAACAAGTGAGTCAACATTTTTTGTTACTTTTTAAAATTATGGTAAGAAAATATAACTTTTTTTTTGAGAATTTATTATGAGTAAAAGTGCTAAATATGACTTTTGTTACAAAAAGTAACAAATTTGTTACTTTTTGTAACAAAAAAGTAACAAAAAGTAACAAAAATCACATTTTTTACACAATTCATTCAAATTTTTATTACATTTATAGTAATAAAAATAAAAAGTAACAAAAAGTAACAAAAAGTCAACATTTAGTCAACATTAGTCAACATTAGTCAACATTTTTTGTTACTTTTTGAAATATTATTAAAAATAAATTAATGTCACTGCTTAAATATATAATATTCTAAGTGTATATGAGTAAATATTACTGTAAATGCTGTAACTATGACGCAAAAGTAAAAGGGAATTACACAAAACATTTGAAAACAAATAAACATAAGAATATTCAAAGTATTCAATCGCAAAAAGGTGATGAAACAAGTACAATAAATTTATTGTATAACACGTGCAAGTATTGTAAGAAAAACTTTACAACCAAACAAGCAATGTACCGTCACATAAAATACGTATGTAATCAAAATTCAGACGAATCTATCATTGAACTCTGTAGATTGTTGAATGAAAAAGATAGAATATTAATGGAACAAGGGAATCAAATCAATGCCTTATATGAGAAGATTGAAAAGTTGTCAAATAAATTACAAATCACAAATATAAATAATGGAATTATCAACAATAATGTGAATATTGAACTTCTCAATTATGAACAGACTGATTACAGTCATCTCACCGAAAAGGATTATGTTACTTGTATCAAAGATTGTAATTATTCGGTAAAGACGTTGATCGAAAAGGTTCATTTTAATGAAAGAAAACCCGAAAATATGAATATTTATATTTCTTCTATAAAAGGTAAATATGCAATGGTTTATAAAAATAACAAATGGCAAATCATTGACCGGAAAGCACAGATAGATGACTTGTATGATACAAATGAAATTATTTTGAGCACATGGTACAAAGAGTATGAAGTGAAATATCCAGAAATAATGCAAGATATGAAACGATATCTACAAAACATTGAAGAAAACGACACTATAAATGAAGTAAAAAAAGAAATATTATTAATGCTTTATAACAATCGCGATCAAATATTAACATTATTGTGAAACATTGTCGCTCTTACGATGTCAATAATCTTGGAACAACATTCATCGAAATTAGTTCTTGGAACAATAACTTACAACTATATGGAATTTTGACACAAGCGAAGTCGCACGAGTTATTACAAATATTACACTTGTGTATGTTATTTTCTTCATTATATGGAACAATCAAACCACAATTTTTGCATATATGAACTGAATATTTGTCTGAAACATCATATATACGTTCTTTTGTAAATGTTGACGTCCCGTGTGAAATCATACAATCGCGCTCCATTTCACCAAACCTCAATCCTCCGTCTCGACTCCTTCCTTCCGCGGGCTGTCGTGTTAGATTCACCATTGGACCAATACATCTACTGTGCTGTTTGTCAGTAACCATGTGTTTCAATCTTTGGTAAAATACCGGGCCAATAAATACGGATGTTTCTATTTGTTCTCCAGTTTTTCCATCATACAATAACTCATTTCCTTTTGATTCATAATCACATTTTTGCAGTGTTTCGCAGAGTGAATCCAAATCTAGATTTCCAAAACTAGTTCCGTCGCCGTAAAGACCTAGTTCTAACAAAACCTTTCCCAATAATGTCTCTTTGAGTTGTGCGATTGTCATTCTCGACGGAATTGCGTGGGGGTTGATAATGATATCGGGTTTCAATCCATTTTTTGTAAATGGCATATCTGCTTCGTTGATAATATGCCCGATTGTTCCTTTTTGTCCATGACGACTTGAAAACTTATCGCCAATATTTGGCACTCGTCTGGCGCGGATCCGGACCTTGCAGAACATGTATCCATCTCCGTTACGGTTTACATTGTTTTTGTCAATGTAGCTTTCTTCATGTGTTTTATACGATTTGCTATGGTCTTTGTATTTGATCCTTTTATTGTCGTCGTTTTTGCTATTTTTAATCGAGGTAACTTTACCCATAATGATGTCTTTGTCTTCGATTAATGTATTTTCCTCCATCAACCCTTGACTATTGAGTTTTTCATAGGTTCCAAATTTGACATTATTGGTGTTTAAAATATTCGGTTTGGTTCGTATTTCTTCTTCTCCATTTAGTTTCTTGTCTTCGTCCTTTTCTGTATGATAAATCGTTGCATGAAACAATCCTCTTTCTACCGAACCTTTGTTGAATAAGATACTATCTTCCTGATTAAAGCCACCGTGCGTCATAATTGCTACGATTACCTGGTTTCCAGATGAAAGTGTGCTTATTTTTAACATATTCATGATTCGCGTCTCTACCAATGGTTTCATCGGATAGCTCAAAATATAGCCCGTTTTATCCATACGCTTATTGAAATTTGACGCATAAATTCCAATTGCTTGTTTGCCCATCGCACACTGGTATGTATTTCTCGGCGACTGATTGTGTTCGGGAAAAGGAATACAAGATGCTAACACCCCAAATATAGTACTCGGGTGAATTTCGCTGTGTGTGTAATTATAATTTTCTAGATTCAAATGTTTTGGGTTCATACAGATCATGCCGTATTTTTGTTCTTCATTGTCAATATACTCTATGATAGATTCGTCTACTCTGCAAGATAAAACCAAATCATTCCAAGATAAAGACGAATTTCTAATTTGTTCAATATGTTCACGACGAAGAAGAATCTTATTATTTTTCACTTTATAAACGGGACGCATCAATCTACCCGCATCATTATTGATGTAAATAATTTTGTTGGTATAGTCAAATACTACACTTGTGTATATATGTATAATTCCTTTGTATTTCAGTGTTTTCACGTGGTTATAAAGTTCAACTGGCGCCAATGCTATACCAAGCCACTTACCATTCAACAATACTTTAACTTTATCGTAATAATATTCAATGTCATGGTTTTCGTCATTGAGCGAGACAATTTTCTCCAAAATATACTCATAAATGCAATTGCTGTCACTATGACTACTTACACAAGTCATATACGATAAATTCTTTACAACTCCAACTGACTGACCTTCTGGTGTTTCGGCTGGACACAAGAATCCGAAACTACTTCCATGAAGTTTTCGCGGTTCAACTAATTTACCACTCTTGTCAATTGGTGTATTGACCCGACGAAGATGACTTAGGGTTGAAGCATACGTCAAACGATTTAAAACTTGCGCCACCCCCACTTTATTTGAATTCACTTGTTTTATTCCAAAATCTCCAGTAGATAAAGCGCGTTTAATGCCATTTTCAATTGTAGATGACTTTACAATCTTGTATACATTTGTCAAGTTGATAATATTCGTGTAGTCTTCACTAGACTTCCACGAACCATTGTTTATTTCGCGTACGACTAATTTGCGAATGTCCTTTACAACTTTATTGAAATAGTTTCGGAACAAATTATTAAGAGAGCATCCGGTCATCTCAATGCGTTTGTTTTCATAAGAATCGCGATTATCTGGTTGAATATGTCCAAGACGACAACTAATTAGTTTGTGTGCTATCATACCAAGCATGAATATTTTTTCTCTTTTTGTTTCACAATTCGGGAAAACATCATTATTCAATATATCATTTGTGAAAGATGTTTTTTTGGCTTCACCTTCTTCGTCTGTCATATTGATAGGAGTATACAAAACACAGTTTTTCATATATTGAATAGAATCTTCTTGTGTTTTATATTTTTCACTATCCTCAATAGAACCCTTCAAAAACTTTAATAAATCTCTATTTTCAAGCTTTTCTATATCAAGAAGGATGTATTTAGATATTTGCTTGTCGGAGATGACACCAAATGCGCGAAACAATACGAACAGTGGGATTGGTTTTTTTAGTTTTGGTATTTGAACGTGAATCGGGAAGCTGAATTTTTGAGGCTTCGAGGAAATCATCATATAAACCTGTTTAGGTGAAATAACTTTCCAGCTGGGTACACAACGAAGTTCGGCGCTATGAGTCCATTTACTATTTTCCTTGTTCTTGAAAACATATATTTTATTATCGGCGGCTTTTTCTTGCCCCAAGCACGTCTTTTCGGATCCATTGATAATAAAATACCCCCCGGGGTCTGATTTGCATTCAGATGTTTTTTGGTTGTCAAGAAAGTTATATTGATTCAATATACAAATAGATGATTTCAGCATGATTGGTATTTTACCGAATTGAATTTTCGCCAATTTTACATGTTTTATTTCCTCATTTTCTAACTTTTCTCCATTTCGGATAATATATTTAATATTTAGATCAAGAGTCATGTTTGAATTATAAGTGAAGTTCCTCAATCGAGCATCATTTGGAAACATTAATTTTGTCGCACCATTATTTTCATGAATTTCTGGGCGATACAAAGACATGTTTTCAAAAGCAATAACGATTTGTAGTCTGTAATTTTTGTGTTCTTTGATATAATCATGAGGAGAACGAATGAGTAAAGGATTGAACATTTCAATCGTTTTTTTCATTTGATTGTTGACAAAATCATTGTAAGAATCAATTTGATGTTTCACTAACTGATGAAGATGTTTGTTGTCGAAATAACTTTTAAGAACTTCCCACGAATCTTCTTGGTCAAACTCAACTTCTTGGCGTTTGATACAACTCATTCTGTTTTGTATGATTAACAACAACGATGAGTTGTTAAATCAATTTTTTAAATAAGGATAAAAAATGAAACAAAAATATGATACTAAATATTATGGAAGGTGGTGGACAATCTAAAAAGATTGATATTGGAGAAAAATTCTTACAATATAATAAATCTAACAAGAAGCAAAGTGGTAGTTCTCATGCGCGAATAAGTCAGGGAGACATATCGAAATTAAGACCTTTGACCGTTAAAGAACTTTTGCTAGAGAAGCTCAAGAAATACAAAAAAGAAAAGTCGCGTAAAAAACGGAATTTAGAAGCAAATGCGAAACCATCTTTATCATCATATGAACTACCAGAAACATCGATGCGTTCACTAACAACAAACTTTTCGCAACACTCAAAACAAAAACCAAAAATTCAAAAACCTGAAACAAATCGTGATTACGGGCGAACCATGTTAGAACCTCGCGATAATCATATAAATAAAGTTCCTCCCGAATATGGTAATTTGAAAAATGGTATTAAACCAACATACAAGCAGTTTTTGAAAAACAAAACAATCCGCAAAGAAGTTCCAAAATCGCGAAGAAAAGTTGAGGTAGAAGTAGAAAAAAAATTCGCCCTAGGGAGAAACCATACGCAAAAGAAGGTTGGGGTTTTTATCAAAAGTAATGAAATGCGCAGAACAATCAACGACAAAAAGGTAGATATGCAACGGTCAGAACTGAGAACCGTAAAAAATTATCTCAAGACGCAGAATTTGATAAGGTATGGAAGCGATGCGCCAAATGAACTGCTACGTGAAATATACATGGATTCAAAGATGTGTGGAGATGTTTTTAACATAAATGGGAAATCACTTGTTCATAATTATATGAACGAGTGATTGTAGATTGAATAAGACAAAAATAACCAAAAAAAAACGATTTAAACTTTAAAATGCGTTTCATGTATACCTATGACGGAAATAGAAAATTTGTTCAATTTGGAGACAGAAATTGTTAAACAACGCGTTGTTTTTAAATTTGTCTATACTGAAATCCCAATAACACAATTAAGAATGTTCAAGACAATAGAAATGGTGAAGGAAGTTTTAGAAACATTCCATAAAACAGAAATACATCATGTTTCTTTTGTTTTTGCGATTAATCATTTTGAAATACCCGCGAATATTGGACTAATCAAAGATTTTGCGTCAACATTCCATCCGTATACGGAGATTATCATCAAGAAATTAGATTTTACAATTATACAGTCAAATAGTAATATGTTCAAAATATTTTTTTCATTGTTTAGGATGTATTATGAGCCAATTAAACCGCTGTATTTATGCGAAAGCGATGAATCCACTAAAAAGTGTCTAGAAAGTAAAAATGAGAGAAGTAAAGTTTCCAATTTTTCCGATTTCCAAAAATTAAAAAGATAGATAACTAAATTTTTATTGAACAATGTAAAAATTTACAGATATTTCATATTATTCCCAACAACATATTGTTATCTAATCCGCCCTCTACAACAAGGGCAAGTATTGTTTTGTTCTAACCATATATTAAGTGCGCTTTTATTGAATATATGTTTACATTTTTTTATCATCAAAATATGTTCAGACGTTGAATCGAATCGCTCCCTTGTGATGGGGCACACATCGTTTAATGGATGTTGTATCAGATCAAAATGACTGATTTCATAAAGATGACATTGGTCTGTATTTTGCGAATTGTCAACATCCACATTATTTGACACATCGTTGATAATGTTATTATTATCATGTGTGATTAAAATAGTCTCAAATGAAATACTGGAAGTATACAAATTAGTATTATTCAATGAAGACGTATTCAATATGTCAAATGTAAAATAATATGTCAAATTATCATTGTCTTCTTGTATGTTTGTGGTATTACTATTAATGTCATCATTGTTCAAATTACTATTATGTCGCGGTCTTGGCGCTGATGTTATATTTATATCGTCTCTGAAAATGCTGTTAAATATAGTGTCTCTAATATTATTAGCACGAGTATTATTCATAGTATTATCGTGTTGCATTTGGGTTATTATTTCCTGACTACTTTGTATTGTGTTTGCTAATACATTTATGTTATTGAAATGGCGAGTATTATTCATAGTATTTTCATGTTGCATTTGGGTTATCATTTCTTGACTACTTTGTATTGTGTTTGCTAATACATTTATGTTATTGAAATGACTTAGTAATATACTGTTCATGTATTGTTGATTATTTGAGTTGTTAATATGTGTCATAATTGATATAATTATAATATATATTTAAATAATAATCATTATTTTATGATATCGTATCTTTCATGACTGAAAATAACCAAAGATCCGGAAAGGGACTGACTGGATTGTTGAACTTGGGAAATAGTTGTTATTTTAATAGTGCTCTGCAGATTATAGGACAATTTCACGAATTAAATGAATATATTGATTCTCACTTGACTGAAAATGAAACTATAAACAATTTAGATTCACATCTGATGAAAGAATGGAATGATTTGAGAAAACTTATGTGGAAAAAGAATGTCATTATTTCACCAAATCGGTTTAAGAAAACAATAGAATACGTTTCGGAGAAAAAACAATGGGATTCGTTTGCGGGGGTCGAGCAAAACGATGCAAACGAATTTTTGTTTTTCATTTTGAACATTTTTCATGATTCATTGAAGATGCAAAAAGATGACAAAAAGTTGCTAAAATTGCTATTGACTAATGAACAAATCTTTCTGAGAAAGAATTATAAAGATTTCAATTCTTTTTTCAACAATGCCCACAAAGAATATTCTTATATTGATCACTTGTTTACTGTATACTTAAACGTGCAATATGTAGATAAGAAAACTAATGAAATTATTGCAACGAAATATGAAAACTCTTATTCAATAGATATTCCCTTGAATAAGTTGAGTATTAGCGAATGTTTGGATGAAATTTTCCAACCCGAAGAGTTAAATGAAGAAAATAAGAATCAATACTACGATGATAGGGAAGAAAGATATAAGGATGTTATAAAAAAGACTCGTTTGGTTCAAAGTTCTAAATATTTGATTATACAATTGAAGAGATGGAATATGAACTTGAGAAAAAATCAAAGGGTCATCCATTATGATATAAATGGTGTGTTATCGTTGGGAAAATATTCATTTGATAAAAATAAACTGTCACTATCTAAAGAATATGAAATATTCGGTGTAATCAACCATTCAGGTAATATTTACGGCGGACATTATACGTGCGTTATCAAAAACGATGACGGGAAATGGTATGATTATAATGATGCCATGATAAAAGAGATTCCGTCAAATAAAGTAGTTGGAAACAAAAACTATTGCTTGATTTATAGGTTAAAATAATAAATATATGTATATATAATGAATATTGAGGTAGACGAACAACTATATTTACCAAAAGTGAACGATTCAATAATTTCAAGTCCATTTGGCGATACGAAGGTCTCTTTTGTTATATTGTTAATCCTAGTAGTGGGTGTTTATGTTGCTATTTTTATAGTTTTGAATAATGTAGATACAGCCAATAAAAGCGCTAGCTATATTGTTTTACTAATTGAGGTAATCCTATGGTTTGTTTTGATCTATGTTGTGTACATTAATATTAAAAGTAATAGCGATGATAATCTTGATTTTCAGGCAAAAATGGAGAACTTATTCAATGCGAAGATATCTGAGCTTACAGTCAATGCCGATACTAACAAAGATTCTTCTGATAAAAAAGAGGAAGATCGCGAATGTAAAACTGAAGACGACGATGGTAAAGAAGTATTTCATATAGCAAATAATGATTTCACTTACGATGAGGCTCGGGATATGTGTGAAAAATATAATTCTAGATTGGCAAATTACGATGAGATCGAAAATTCATACAAGAAGGGTGCAAATTGGTGCTCATATGGATGGTCTAAAGACAAATTAGCGCTATTTCCTACACAGAAATCTCTATACAACGAGTTGAAACAGATTCCGGGACATGAAAACGATTGTGGACGTCCTGGAATAAATGGCGGATACTTTAAAAACAAACACATAAAATTTGGTGTAAACTGTTATGGTGTAAAACCAAAAGCTAAGAAAAAGGATATTGACTATACCCATTCAATCAATCATACTCCTGCGTTATCTGGTGAAGGAAATGATATTACAAAACTTCAAGACAAATATATTATTGCACCATTCAACAAGAACGCGTGGGGAGAAAAACAAAGATAATGAGAAGATGTTTTAATTCATTCTTTTGTTAGTTTTATTTTTTGAGCTTTTTGATAGTTTAGAATTTTGTATAGCTACCCTTGAACGACCGCGAGTTTTATTTTGTTTAGAGAGTTGTTTGGGATTATTACTGTGAAGAATTTTGAAATTAGATTTACCTCCATAAAAGGAGTGTTTACATAAAGCAGTATCAACGATTTCATCATAGTCTACTAGAACTTGATCTATCGTGTTTACTCCGCGCAAATTATAAGTAGAATCAAATGCAATATGACTTTTAAAGCTATCAAGATTGATCATATGATGTTTGTATATATATTCATTTCATTTTAATAAATTTATATACACTTAATCAATTTTAAGTTCTGTTTTCGTATATTTTGGTCTATTGTTTTTGATAAATTTAAGTAATTCTTTCGTGTTGACAATATTTTTATTACCCTCAACGCGTTCTTTATTGTATTGTTCTAAAACATTTTCAATATACTTGAACGTCAAGCTTTGTGTTATTGAAACTTGTTTCTGAAGTATCTTCTTATTGTTAACAATTACGGTTTTTCCTTGCATGTTTAAGCTTTGTAACAGATGATTAACTTCTTCTTCTATTTCAGTTTTCTTGTTTCTTAATATTTCTACATTTTTAAGAGCACTATCATAGTCATTTTTAATTTCAATTAATGTTTGTATTTTTGATTTTAGGATACTTCTAGATGTCATTATTTAAACACAATATTTTAAAAACGTCTATAATGATATTATGTTTAAATTATGCGTGCGGGTAGGTTAGTGGGTATCCTACTAAGTCATTGACTTTTACACAGACGAGTCTATAGATCATCCGACGAGTTTGCGATATAATATTTTTATTGAATTTAGTTAAAACCGAGTATTTTTAACAAATATTTAAGGTAAAGAGAGAAATGGTATCTGTAGAACAAATAACAATTGAGGCGCCAAAAATAGACGAAGCAAATAAAAATTTATATATATTCAAATTGTTCGCAGAAAATGGCGAAAATCTTATACACGAATGTGATTATTTGTACACTATAAATAGTAGCGATGTCGCAGAAGAACAAATGCTCACAATACCGTCAAAAGATGAATTGAGGCATTTGTCGGGTATTTTTGATCAAGTAAAACGCACTTTTTTAGAAAGTCACGATGAGTGGTTTGAAGAAAAAATTACTAGTTCAGCAATGGATGATTTGTTTAAGAATTTTTTATATCCAAATGTCGTTGAAAATTGTATTGATTTGAAGATATCGGTATCTTCTGAGATTCTTAACAGACTCAAGGGCGTTTCGAGTGAACAACCCAATGTTGCTGTATTTCCAACATTCTCTTTTGATTCTATTGTTTTAAATGTGGATGACAATAAAATGAATTGCATAGTCGCTTTAAAGGATTTTCGCCTACAAGACGCGAAACATGATGAAGAGTCGCCAGTAGCAGAACCAGTCGGAGAAGAATACCAAATTGAAAACGAAGATGATTTATCCGAGCTGAAAGAAGTAGACTTTGACACATCAAATCTAGCGAAATCAGAAATGAAAGTAAATGTAGAAGATTACATGATAATCTACAAGTATATTTTAGGTAAAATAAAAGAAAACAAGATAAGAGAAATTGAAAACATATATGTGAGTAAAAATATAGACATGGAAATTCTAGATTACGAAGATATTTTTAATGAAAGTGAAGATGAATATTTATCATCAGACTCCGAAAGTGAAATTTCTGACGACTAGACTTCTTTTAATTAATGGATATTGTTAAAAATATTTTATATTACATTTTATATAATGAACTTCAAAAAACTTTTCGGCAAAAACAAGGATAGAATTTTTAACGTAATGGTTATTGTAGGATCAATTGCTCTCATTGTCTTTTTCATGAAATACAACAAAGATAAAAATGTGACGAGTCTTGGAATGAGGAATTTGTCACCTATGGAACTAGAAAAGCATGGTGCTGGGCCGGCAGCCGGCAAAATGGACTCTGAAAAAGTAGGTGTTGTAGGCGCCAGCGCTCCGGAGACAAATGACTACCTGAGCGTGTCTGGAATGGGCAATACCAAGCCGAAGGTTAGTTCGTGTAATAACGAACCAGTAATGAATCCAAAAGAGCTGCTTCCGTCTGACTCTGAGTGGACAAACATTGCTCCGACCAAAGGGTTAGAGAATGTTTCGTTCTTAAGTGCTGGACACAATTTTGGCACAAACACTGTAGGTTCTTCTCTCAGAAACGCGAACCTCCAAATTCGTTCAGAACCGGTGATTCAAAAAGTTAACACCGGTCCGTGGAATGAGTCTACGATCGAGGCAGATACTTCCAGAAAGGCGTTAGAAATTGGTGGTATGCTTGAGTAAGTATTTTCAACAAAATGTAGTGATAGTGTAGTGGTTTCTATTTAAATATGTGTTTTTTAATTTCTATTTAAATAGTAATGAATGAAGAGTTGGTTTGTTATGTGCTTGTCTTTATGACAATTTTTATTTCAATAAAAATTTATTATGACAGCGATATGTTTCAGTTAACTTGTGAAGTATCGGACGTCGATGGGAAAAAGTACTGTGTACGAGAGCGGAAGAATCTGAAGAAAGCCACCAACTTGCTAGCATCTACAACACAAAATATGACTATGTTGATAAATCATTTACATGAAAAATATCCTGAAAAAGAGAATGTTTCCTTGTTATACAAAAATTATAATCCTCGTAAAATAAAGGAAATATTGCCAACCAGTGAATATACCGCCTATAGTGAAAACAAGGGTGAAAAAATTGCGTTTTGCTTAGGTGAAGACAAACAAGATGTTGACAATTTGATAGGGGAAAATACTTTGATGTTTGTAGCGCTACATGAGTTGTCACATCTGGCCACAAAATCAATTGGACATACACAAGAGTTTTGGGACAATTTTAAATTCATATTACAAGAGTCTGAAAAGATTGGTATTTATAGACCGGTTGATTATAAGAAAAATAAGACAAACTACTGTGGTATGAAAATAAAAGATAATCCTTATTTTGATCATAAATAAGATGAATCATAACATATTATTTCTGTAAACATAATGTGTGTACTTGTCTTTTTCATTTTGTCTTTTCTCTTTCAAAATGAATTGGTTTTTATTGATATTTGGAAAATATTTGTTGCACTCATAATCATTATCTAGTATTGATATATGAATTTCATTTACTAGGTGCAAATAATAACTCATTATTTTGTAGTATATACTTGAACCACCGATGATCCAATAATTATCATAATCCGTCTCGTTTAAAAATGACAATAATTCTTCATTCAGGTTTCTTATAATTGTACAATTAGGAAGAGTAGACTCTTCTCGTGGCGAGTGATAGGAAGTTGAAACAATGCAGTTATGTCGCCTAGAAAGTGGGCGGTATTTTTTAGGAATACTTAAATGGGTGTTTTTCCCCATAATGACACAATTATTTCCACCTCCAATTGTCTTTTCTTTGAATAATTTCATCTCGCTTGAGATGTTCCAAGGTAATTTGTTATTTTTTCCAATACCCATCTTATTGTCACAGCAGACGATAATATTTAAAGGTTTCTTCATAATAAATCTTATATTGTATATATAAATGAATTACGAACCCTTTAAACTATATTTACTCAATAGCGAAAATCATGTTTCAAGAGTGATTCATTATTCAAAAGAAGGTGGGGGTGCCGACGATGAAGATCATCAGCAAAGCATTCCATCTGAAAGGCACCAAGTGAATATTTATAAAGACGACGTCATTGAAAACGTAAAATTTAAACTTGTTTCTACATTAAATGATACCAATATTGAAAACTATTATTTTTTTGTAAAACAAAATTTGACAATAGATGTTCGACAGCTATTGAACAATAATAAAAGTCAAGATGGATATGTTTCTTACAATACTTTTGTGTCAATATTAAAAAATCTCAATCTTGAAGGGATTGACTATGATGTTCAAAACGAATACTCAATTGAATATATCAATGAAAAATTAGGAGAGACTATGAACGTCTCTATCAACATTCCTCTTGGTTTAGACTATCACGTCTACAAACATGTATACATTGTCAATCCACTTGAAAATTCGTTCAACTACTCGTATACAGACGCAAGTGAAAAGAATGCGGACCTTTTGTTTGAACTCGGTACAATAGAGGAAAATACAATATACTGCCTTCATGTTTCAGAATATTTTAAGTATATTCAAAATAATGACATGATATCAATGGAAGATACAATGAAAATATATTATAAATCACTGCACTCAAAAAACATTTTCAGTAATGACAAAATTGAATCTTATAATGAAAGTCTTGTTGAAAAATATGAGAATTACAATAAGTTGATAGACGCACATTTTAATTTTTATGAAAAATATTCTCTTCAAGAAAAATCCGATATATCAGATAAAACTAAAATAACAAAGATAGAGTTCAATTACAAACCAAAAAATGAAATTATTTTTCCACTAGAGATACTTTTCAAAAAACTTCAGTGTAATAAATCAATGCCGTTCGCAAAGTTCAATCCTGGTAAATCTTTGGAAAATATTTATCGCCTATATTGCCCGGAAAAAGACAAATATGGCAATAAATTACCACTCTTTTCATTGAAAGATATCAAAAAATACAAGGAAAAAATAAAAAAGGAAAAATCTGTCTCTTTGATTTTAATAGACAACAAAAAGAGAACAACTATATTTCATGTAAATGGTCAAGGAGAAATATACTGTAGTTTTGAGAATATAGACTATGAAATTGGAGACATGGTCGGTGTTACGAATTACGCGGCTAATCTATTAAACAATATACTTTCATTATTTATCAAGTATTTTGATCCGACTTCTTTGGTATACCAGGAATTTGATGATATACAAGATGAGAATATTGAAATTATTGAAATACAATACTCGGCGCATCTCAAACAAAGAAGAAATAAACTAGATACAAAGTATTTTCCTGGTATTTTTACAAAGGTTTCTGGGGCGAGTATATTAAACTACAAACGTGTATCCAACTACGATAAAATGAGTGATATTGACGCGACCATTACAAAGATGCTTAAAATCAATATGGACCCAGATTACATTAGAGATCAGTGTGCTGATATGTTTTTTGGCGGAAACAAAGAAGAGTCCCACGAGTACTTCAAAAGGTTCCTTAGCAGTATTAGTGTATCAGACCATATGAAGGAGGACGGTGTGAAAAAAATATTCAAAAATTTCTTACACAACCCAGGATTTGAAATTGAGTTCAAAGACGAAAGAAATATTGTCTTTGATGTAAAACTTGTAAATCACTTTCAATATATTCACTCTATATTGTTATTTTTACACAACTTATTTTTAATTCAATCGAACACTTTAGATTCTGAGATAATTGATGCGCATTTTGGTATAGAACCCGCAAATGTAGACGACATAATTGTTGTAAATGATAATTATGAAGAGGAAGTATTTTCTGAAAGTAATAATGAGTCAAATGCAAACAATGTGAGGATAAACAAAATGTTTGATGATTTTTTGAGAGGCGATGATGGATATGATAACGAAGAAGAACAAGAGGAACCGTCGCAAACAAGCAGGGGGGACGCAGAAGAAGAAGAAGAACCACCACCAAGTAAACCGGATGCGGCAGCAGAAGAAAATGAAAATGCTTTGTCAGATAACGATTCGCTTGAATCGCGTTCTGCTTACGAAGAATCAGAAGAAGAAGAATCAGAAGAAGAATTAGACGAAGAAGAACCACAACCACCACCACAACCAACTAAACCGGAGGCGGCGGCAGAAGAAAATGAAAATGCTTTATCAGATAACGATTCACTTGAGTCGCGTTCTGCTTACGAAGGATCAGAAGAAGAAGAAGAAGAACCACCACAACCAACCAAAGATGCGGCGGCAGTAGAAGAAAATGAAAATGCTTTATCAGATAACGATTCACTTGAATCGCGTTCTGCTTACGAAGAATCAGACGAAGAAGAAGAACCACAACCACCACCACAACCAACTAAACCGGAGGCGGCGGCAGAAGAAAATGAAAATGCTTTATCAGATAACGATTCAC
>Ga0181396_1000085_pt1 | contig 20013 bp, 29 predicted proteins | sample 19SPOviralmetaG_FD_130125 | JGI IMG/M metagenome (GOLD analysis project Ga0181396, IMG submission 130125) | Marine viral communities from the oligotrophic San Pedro Time Series (SPOT) site, San Pedro Channel, CA, USA - 19 SPOT_SRF_2011-01-11 | ecosystem: Environmental > Aquatic > Marine > Strait...
TGACAATAAAAACCACCATCAACTTGAGTAGGACAACCTTCAAGAGATTTTAAATTATTATAAGAACAAAAAAAATCACAACCAACTTGTTTAGGAGCCCCTTCTAATGACGTTAATTTATTACTATGACAATAAAAACCACCACCAATTGATTGTGGAACACCTTCTAATGAAGTTAAATTATTACGAGCACAACTAAAACCACCACCAACTCTAGTTGGAGAACCTTCTAAAGAAGTTAACCTATTATTATGACACTTAAAACCACCACCAATTGATTTAGGAGAACCTTCTAGTGATGTTAATTTATTATCAGCACACCAGAAATTATCACTAACTTGTGTTGGAGAACCTTCAAGAGAAGTTAATTTATTACCATGACAAAAAAACTGACCACCAACTTGTTTAGGAGCCCCTTCTAATGACGTTAATTTATTACTATGACAATAAAAACCACCAGTAACACTACCAAATTTTACAGGTAATTTTTCAACTTTTTTAATTAAGTCAACATCACCTTTTACATTATACAAACCATCTTTTAGTTCATATGTTCCATCTATTTTAAAATATTGTTCTAATGTCATGATCTAATTATAAGGATATCTTGAGGTTGTAAATCTTTATTTTCTTAGTTTTTTCATAATTAAATATTGTTTATATTCTTTACTTTTTTTTATTTTTTCATCTAAATCACAAATAAAAGTACCACCAATTGATTTAGGAAATCCTTCTAATGAAGTTAAATTATTATTATAACAATATAAATCACCACCAATTGATTTAGGAAATCCTTCTAATGAATTTAATTTATTATAAGTGCAATAAAAAGAACCAGTTACTTTTCCAAATTTAAATGGTAGTTTTTCAACTTGTTTATTTAAAATAACATAACCTTCTACATTATACAAAACATCCTTTAATTCATAAGTTCCTATTATTTTAAAATAATCTTCTATTCTCATGTTCTTAGTTTTTTCAAAATTAAATATTGTTTATATTCTTTGTTATTTTGTAAATTTTCATCACAAAGAAAATCATTTCCAATATAAGTTGGACATCCTTTTAGAGAAGTTAATTTATTATAACGACAATCAAAAAAATTACCAACAAACTCAGGAAATCCTTCTAATGTTTCTAAATTATTATTCAAACAATAAAAAGAATTACTTACTTTACCAAACTTACATGGTAATTTTTCAACTTTTTTAATTAAGTAAACAGATCCAAAAACATTATAAACACCATTTTTTAGTTGATATCTTCCATGTATATCAAAATAATCTTCTATATTCATGATCTTAGTTCCATCTATTTTAAAATATTCTTCTAATTTCACAATAAGTTTTTTACTTTAATCCAATATTTATTTGTGCTTTTCTTTTTATATCCGAACGGTCCACCATTCCATATTTTAGATAATACTTCTAGACTTGGATCATTACCTGTTTTTCTCTTATAATTTTTTCCCCAAAAATTCAAATATAAAACACATATTTCAATAGAGTTGTAGTAATAAAAAGCATCTTTATGTTTATAATTTGTTTTATATACTCTATTAACATCTTTTATAACTATTTCCCATATTTGAAGTTGACCAAAAGCTTTACCATTATCACCTATAGCATTAAGATCACCACCACTTTCAATTTTAATTAAAGCTGGTATAAGATTATCTATATTTTCATTAATATTAGCAAGACAAGGATAAATTGTAAATAGAAGTATAACTATTAATCTCATTTTTATTTCCTAATTAAAAATTTATTTTAAAGGGAATTATTTCTTGTCAATCTATTTCTAAAAAAAAAGGATCTTTATAGTTAAATAAAGATCCTTTTTTGAGATATATTTGTTAAATTTATTTCAAACTTTGGATAGATTTTCTATGAAATTTATAACTATCTTTATTAGGAGATTTTAGTAATTCTCTCATCATTTCAATTTGCTTCAATTGAATAAGCTCTTTAGTAATTGATTCGCCAAGAATTTGATTTTCTTTAGCAATTGTTTGTGCTCTGATAATTCTAGCCTTACCGTTCTAATGATTCTAATGTGTTATTACAAAAGTACAAGTTTCCAGTTACTTTACCTAATTTAATAGGTAGTTTTTTAATATTAGTAGATTTTAAAGATATTGAACCATGATATTTATTCATATAAACATGATCATTTAATATATAATCACCTTTTATATGAAAATATTTATGAATCATTTTAATAAAAAATAACTTCTTCAGGTAGTGTTGATTCAACCCATGTTTTTTTATCAACCTCTACAATATTAGAATCTTCTTCTAAATATTCATTTATTCTAAAGAAATATTTATCTTTACTTAAATAATCAAAGTGTAATTTAGATTTATATCTTTCCATTTATTTATTTTTTATGTAATAAATAACAGACTCAATATCAAATATAAGATTACTATTATAATATTTAGGCGTTTCACCACAATTGCAATCAAATAAATAGAATGATAACACATGATCTTCATCTTTTAGTGTTTTCTCAATTTCATCTAACATAACATCATACATTGTCCATATATCCTCATCAACTTTAGTATGACCAATAACACTATTAATTACTGATAACTTAGATTCAATTGAATTCTTTATTTCAATAACTCTTTCTATTTGTGTCTTCATATCTTTTCTTTTCATATTTTATTTTAAAATAAAACCAAATCCATTATATAGATTAAGAATTAATTTATCCTATAGTAGTAGTAAAAAAATAATTATATTTAAAATTTTATATTGTCAATTAAATATTTATTATGAACTACCACTAAACTAAAGATTTAGTGGATTTCCTGCGTTAATTTGTTAAAATACATCCACCACCATGTTTGAATTCTACATCATTATCTACGTTGACATCTACATCCATTTCTTTTGTTACCACGTCTTCATGATTATCTACTATGACATCATCATTGTATGTAGATCTTTCAATGATTATTTTTTTTCTTAACCATGACAAATTGTTAGTTTTAGAATCATACATATTACTATTATATATTTCACCATATAAAAAATATTCACCATTTGGAATATCATTATTTAATGTTATCCTATCACTTAAAGTTTCTTCATTTTCAATAGAAAAAGAAGATGATCCTAAATTTATATTTTCATAAGTTGATCTATATTCTTTACTTATATTCCATTTAACATTCAAAATATTAAATCCTTTGTTTGTTGAATATAAACTAAAATTATTAATATTTAATTCATTATGTAATTTATCATAAAATACGACAGAATTATTATATATACATGAATCATATTCAAAGTTATACATATAAATTCCTAATTGATTTTTAAATAAGGAATCATAATAATATAAATTTTTTATTTTATTTATATCACTATAAGTTAACGAATAATCATCATCATATATTCTTGGTGCATAATTCATAATTGAAAAATTATGAAAATCATCTTTTAAACCTAAAACATGACCTAATTCGTGAGCAATAGTTAACTCAATACCAAATAATCCATGTGAAAATGGAATATTTTTTTTATTTAAGCACCATGATATGTTAGGATTTACAAATATATCAGAGTCTTTAATTTCACCATCTAATATATTATTAACTGTGAAAGCTAAAGTGTTACCCCATTTTATTCCAAAAAGTTTTTTTATATCTTCATCATTCATAAAATCAACAATATCACATATCCCATTATTCAACCCCCACTCTTGTTTTTTATGTATTAATTTAAAGAAATATCCATGTTTATTCCATTCATCTATTGCTAATATATCTTTACCAATTAAATTGTTATTATTAATAGGATTTATAATTATAGGTAATCTTTTATTGATAAATTTATTTATTTTTCTTTTTTTTATGTTGTGTATAATAGGATGTGAGCAACCCATTTTACATTTTATATTGTGTATACTTTTATATTTTTTGCCACCTCCAAAACTTTTAATATATTCAATTAGTTCTCTATCCTCTATAAAATTAACACCTAATACATATTTACCACTTACACCATTTGTAATTATGTTAAATCTTGAATCATTATCATTCGTAATAAATAAAATAACATGTTCTCCTTTTTCAAAAGTAGGTATTTTATTTAAATGTAGTATTTGATTATCTATACATCCACCAAATATTTTTATCTTATTTTCATTAAAATAACCTTTATAGTTATTAATTATATCAATATATATGTTTGTTTCTATTAAATTATTTTTAGAAACTAAACTTTCTTTATTAACAACTATTAATTCAATAATATTAGTTGATTTTTTAATTAAGTTATATAGTTCTATATTATTATTTAGTGATAATAATTTAATGTGTATAGTAATTGTAAATATAAAATAGTATAATAATTTTTTCATAATTTTATTTTATTAATGTTTTAATCAATATTAGCAATTCCACAATCTGTAGAAAAGTAAAATTTAACACAGCCCATTTCTTTCATGAAGTTATAACAACAATTACAAGGTGTTGAGTTTTTTAAAATACCTTCCTTACTAAGACGTATATTTAAAATTTCAAATTTTTTACCTTTAATCAATCCTTTATTTTTCTTGAAAGCGTTTATTTCTGAATGAATCATAGCATTTGAATGATAGCCTAAATATTTAGGTGGATTTTCAACTAAGTTAGTACCATAACCTACTAGCTTGTTTTTATGTACAATAAATGTATAATGCTTATAATTACTAGGATGAGTGTTTAGTTTTTCTTTAGATATTCTAATACACTCAATTATTATTGATTTCTTCATTTTTATTTAAAACACTTTTTAATATAAGATGATTATAATAACCTTTTTATGTTGTCAATATAAATTAACTATCTTTAAGTTTATCTATAATTCTACAACTTCTACATACAGGTTTAATCCAACCCGTATTTGTCATAATTACATCATTAGTTGATCCACATTTATAACAAAAACTACTAGATTTATCTTCATATTTTTCAATAATATTGGAAAATATTTTATAATTATATATAGACATGTTATCAGTTATATAGTAAAAAGATAACTGTCCATATTTTTCTTTAACATCAATAATTGATATTTCTTTTAAATCCTTAGCTGCAACTTTTTGACATATTTCACTTGACATATCAATAATTAGATCAAACCACCCATCATGTATAGAAAAGTAATCATAACCTTTATATAATAAGTCAAAATCACGTCTTATTATTGATATAAATTCGTTGTAATCTTTTATTTTATCCATGTTTATATTATAATTATATGTTTTCAATTAATTTTATTAATTTTTTGTGATAGTTCTTCTATCTTTTTTTGATGTTCTTCTATTTGTGTTTGTTGTTCTTGTATTGATTTTGTTAATATGGATATAATATCAATATAATTAATCGTTTTTATATTACCACCTATAACTATATCAGGTAAAATTTTTTCAACCTCTTGAGCAATAAAACCATGCCTTTTTTCTTTATTATTTTTAAAATTATATTCAACTGGATTTAATTTTTTTATTAGATCAACACCATTACTTTCTTTTATTATATTTTCTTTTAGATTTTTATCAGATGTTAGATATAATTTATAAGTATAAACAGATTTCCAAGATTTTGAAGAAACACCTAAGCTATACATGTTGTCATCTTTAGGGTATAAATTATTATTAATTTGTATTATATTTGAATTTAAAAAATTACCTGCACTAAAGTTACCAACTATTTCTAAATTACCATGCAATTTTAAGTTATTTGAAAGTGTAAGGTTATTACCACTTATGCTATCAAAATTAGATAATAAAAAAGTATTAGTTAATTGAGTATAATTATTTGTTATCGTATTATCTAATGTATAATTATTTGTTATTGGTTTTAAAACTTCCCCTCCAACATAAATATTATCACTTAAAAATATGTTTTGAGAATATATTGAATTACCACTTATGCTATCAAAATTAGATAATAAAAAAGTATTAGTTAATTGAGTATAATTATTTGTTATTGTGTTATCTAACGTATAATAATTTGTTATTGGTTTTAAAACTCCCCCTCCAACATAAATATTATCACTTAAAAATATGTTTTGAGAATATATTGAATTACCACTTATATTATCAAAGTCGGATAATAAAAAAGTATTAGTTAATTGAGTATAATTATTTGTTATCGTATTATCTAATGTATAATTATTTGTTATCGTATTATCTAATGTATAATAATTTAATATTTCATTACTTGATGTAAATATTTCATCATTTATAAATAAATTACCTTTCACGTTTAAGTCAACAATACTAATATTATCATCAATATCTAATTTACCATTTTCATTTAAAATTATATCACCTCCTATGTAATTTAATATGTTATCACTAAAATAAGTTTTCCAGAATATTGATCTTAATTCCTCTGGCTTTAATAAATTATGATTATTAGACTCAATAAAATAATTTTTTGATAATATGTTTGAGATTAAATTTAAACCACTTGATTCACTATCAGGTAAATCAATAGAATAAGCTTTATCTCTCCAATTATTAGTATCATTAGTTTTCAAAATAACATCAAATAGTTGATCATGATTTTCATCTATATGTTTTGTATTTTCTAATATTTGATAATATATTGAAATAGCGTTTATTTTATTAACAACTTGATAAAAGATATTTGTAGGTTTAACAAATTCAGATTTTATATGATTATGGTTTATATCACTATAATCATTAATACCATATTCAAAATATTCTTTTATGTCTTTATTATTATAAGATAAAGCAGTAGTTATTGAATTTATATCTCCTATTATTATTTTTTTATTATCTGATAATAATGCCTTTCTAATTTGCTCATTTGAAACAAATGTTGATAGATATTTTACATTATTTCTTTTAATTTCAACAAAAAATTCTATAGGTGATTTTAGACTAATATATACTATTGGTTTATTACCTATTTCATTTTCAAATAGTATTTTATTAGATAATTTTTCTCTTATAATAATTACATCTTTTTTGTTAGCTGAATAAGAATCACTAGGTTTAAAGTTTATATTAACTGTATAATCACTATCCTTATATGTACTTTTAGAACATGCTAAAGATAAAATTATAACTAATATAATTGTAATTATTTTTCTCAACATATGATTATATTCAAGCAAATACGGTTAGAAATCTACCATAATTATCATCCCAGTTTTTAGTTGCTTCTTTTATTGTTTTGTTACAAATAGCAACCTGTAAAGGATCTATATTATTACCTTGTTTACTACTCATATGGCACCCATAATGATAACTTGAATTTAAGACTACACTTGTTACACCATCACCCATTTATATACCTTTTAATTTTAGTTGTATTTAGTTTATTCACGTTGATATTGATATTAATTTCCAATATTTATTTAAGTTTGGCACTCTACCTGACATTTTTTTACAGAGATATTTAGCTTGTTCTTCATTTTTAACTATCTTATGGTATTTGTATATCTTATGTCTATCATATTCACAAAATATTTTACCATCAACATAACTATATATGTATAAATCGTTAGGTTTTTTATAAAATTCTTCCATTTTTTATTATATTGATAAAGTTTCTATATCTATATTTTATATGAAAACAAAATTTGTCAATAGAAAAATCAATAACTTTTATAAATTGAATATAAGATTCTATCAGATTTCCTAGACAAAACAGAAAAAACGTCATTTTTTAGAACAACATCTTTTAATGACAAGGCTATATCTTTTTTTGATAAACCTTTATTATTTGATATATATTCTTTTGCGTTATCCATCCTTTCAGCTACTTTAGAAAAAAACTCTTTTTCAACTCTCTCAACTGTCTTAATAGATTCTTTTAAATTATTTTTAACCAATCCAGACTTGACATCATCCAATTTTTTATTAAAAATCAAGGAAACTATACTTTTATCACTTGAAATGTTTGAAATCAATCTATGTATATTTGTATATTCTTCTGTTTTTATTTTAACATATCTTCCATCTTTCATTGTTAAAACTACACCTTCAATATTACTTTGTTTCAAATATTCATTTATTTGATCTTTTGTAAAAAATAATTTAGGAGTTGTAATTTGTTGTTCAACAACAATATCGGTACTTGGTCTTATCTCACCTGTACGCATATCCCTAGCACCTAAAAAGATTAAATTTGGTTCATTATAATGTAATACAATTTTAGAATTTGGGTCAACATATTCAAACATAGGTGATAAATTATTACCTAATAAATATTTTGACAAATCAATAATATCTTTTCTTGTACTTAGATATTCCATAGCTTTAACCGAAACATCAGAAAAAACACTCTTCATTGATTTACAATATAATTTATCATCAATTAAAAACATTGATATTAAAGAACCATCTTCTTTTGACAAAGCATAGTCAATATCATCCAATGAAATATCCTTAGTATATTTATTTTCATTGATATTAAAGAATTTATGAAAAGGTAAGGCTACTAACTTTTCATCAATAAAAGTAATACCTCTCATGTTTAAAGAAAATTTAGAATCCCAAACACTTTCATTGGGTATAAAGTTATATTTAAAAGAATGAATTTTTTTACCTTTTAATTCTTGTGTACTATGAGAAAAACAATCATTATTCTCAACTAAATCTAAACAATCTTTGTATGTTGGTATCTTTAAGTTATCCATTTTATCCTCTTTTATTACCTTAGTTAGTATCAAATATTATTTTTTAATTATAAACCAACCTTTTCATCTAAATATTTAAAGAAGAATTCTTTTGCTACTTTAGAAATTTCTTTATTACATTCTTTAGGTGTTAATTTACTTTCTATCATATTATCAATACATTCAGAATTAATATCTTTTATAACCCATCTAACATAATCTCCTGTTAGTTTAATATTAGGATATATATTATTACTAGTAAAAACCTCACTAATACCTTGTAATAATCTCCCTTCGTCACATGAAAAGTCAACAAATTCTTTAATATCTTTTAACTTTTGAGTATCAATTGGAGCAAGTTTTTTAACTTTTGATTTAGAATGACGACTATCTTTTACCTTAAACAAATGTTGGTTTCCTTTTCTATCAACAACTGTATACACAACACCCTCTCCAATACCTTCAACACCAAAATATTTACCAATTGGACATTGATCACCAACACTTGTTGTTATTTCAATTAGTTTATTTTGAATGTCTTTAGGATTATTAAAATCAATCTCAAAATTAAATGTTTGAAAATTATTTACATTGTAAATACGTTTTTCATGATTTTCTAACCCATCTATACTAACCCAATAGTTACGTTCATTTTCATCAAATGGTGAAATCTTAGCACCAAAAATTATATTCATTTTATCAAGCTTAGATATAGCAACACCTTTTTGAATGCCACTACCACACCATTCAGAAAAAATACAAATATTATTTTTACTAGTATCAATATTTTCTCTTTTAGCAATGATATCAATAAGTTCAAGCCATTCAGATTTATTAACTTCAACATTATAAGCACATGAAAGATTATCATTATCTAATGATAAAATCCTATTTCTACTTTGAGCCCATAAACCATCTATGGAATTATATACAACTCCAGCATTAGAATTATGAACTAACGTCCCATTTACAAAATAACAATGCGAATCTTCTATCTCTAAATCCCAACATTCTTTTTTATCATCAATGCGTGTTTTATTTTCAAGCTTCATTATTATCCTTATGTTTGCAATTATTAAAATGATATCTTTTCATTCTGTTCCTATTTCCTTTTTTATTACAATATGGACATATGCTAGTGTTATCAATTTCCAATTCTTCATTATTATAAAGAATAACATTTTTTGTCAATAGCAATTCTTCCATTTCTTCTTTTTTTACAGATCTTGGGTTTTTTACGTTTTTCATCCAACCTGAACTATAATTATTAAAACATATATATGATAATCAAACATAACCAAAAATAGACAAGTCTATTCTGTTATAAATTCATCATTCTCATTTAAATATTGTGCTTCAACCCAACCTCTATTTTTTGTATAAAATTTGTGATCTGTTGTACACTCAATGGTAGTATTATTATCAAACTCTAATAATATCCAATCTTTATTTAAATCCTTATTCCAAACATTTTTTACTTCATTTGTTATATATTCATTAGTATCAAAATCATATGAAAGAACATTCATTCCTTTTTTTATATCTTTTATAGGTAAGTGTTCTCCATTAGCAAGTGTTATAGGTGTATTTTCCGAAAAACATCCATGAGCTTTAATAGTCCCATTTACATAATATTTACTTTCAATTGAGTCATCATATATAGGATTTTCATTTTCATCAATACCTACGAATCTATCTGAATGTGATATATCTCTTATAACTTGATTAAATTGACCTATTTTTGGATAAGAAATCATCTTTTTCATATTTACTCTCCCCTACTTAATTTTAATTGATTATAGTAAATATTTTATATGGTCAAGAGCTTTTTTAAAATATTTCACAAACTGTTTTATCTTATCTATTTTCAACAACTATTATAACACATTATTTTTTTATTATAGAATCAACTACCTCTCCCTAAAGGAAGAGGTTTGTAAGAAATGAATTTATATTAGAATCCCATTGAACAACTTTGTAACTATTATGCTGTTTATCATATCATCAATATCAGATAAACTTTCGTTTAAAGAGTTTGTATATTTAACAATCTCTAATAATGCTTGACTCATATAAACTCATTTTCAATTATTTATATTTTATTTATGTCAATAATTAAATCACCATCACCTTTTAATATTCTATGAATAGTCATTTTTTTTATTGAATACTCTTTACCTTCTTCTAACAAAAAAGGTAATTCATTGTCAAATTGAAGTTTCCAACTTGAACCCTCAATAACTTTTATTATTCTATCTTCTTTATCTCTATGCCAAACTAAATCAAATGGATCTATATCTTTAGAGAATGTTCTAATAGAATTATTATCTATATATGGATTATCCATTTAATCACCAATAAGGGAAACTTCCATTAGGTTTAGCAAGATTTAAGGATTTCCAATATCTATTCGTGCGACAACTCCAGTAACCAGCAGTAGTTTTATCTTTCTTGTTAGCACAATCGTGTCTTGCTACAAAAGATTTTCTTGCTTCTGGATCATTATATTTTATAGTCAATCCTGTTGAATCACCAAAAGATACTTTCTTAATTTTATCACCATCTTTTACATATACCATGTATTTTTTTTTACTATTTGGATTTCTCATAGGTTTATTTAGTTCTTTTTTTTCTTCACTTTCTTTCATAGTTTTCACCATGTTAGGTTTATCACCTTTAGGATTGTCTTTATCTTTATTTTCAACTTCTCTTTTTCTTCTTGAAGCTGATTCTTTTTCTTTATCAGTCATTTTTGATGCTGATTTAGAAGGTCTACATTTAGGATAACCTTTTTCATCTGCGTCTTTTCTACCACATGAAGGATGAGAACCATCTTTATTTTTTCTACTTACATCAACCCAATCCTCCTTAGCCCATTTTCCTAACCCACTATCAGGATATACACCTTTATCATCTAAACCTTTTTTACCTTCTGATACTTTTTTTTCCCATTTACCACCTTTTGATTTATACCATTTTGAAGCCCAAGCATTAGCATAAGCACTTGGATAAACATCAAATTTTTGTTTAGCTTGTGATATAGCTTTATCCCATAGCTTTTTATTTAATGGAACATTTTTACTTTCATTTATATCATCATATTCTTCTTCATCTTCCTCCTCATATAAAGGTAAGTCTAATGGGACATACTTACCTTCATACATTGCAAACTCACCAATATCCGTATCTAAAATACTATCATCTACTTTTAATTTACGAGATTCTTTTATTAAATCAAAAAAAGATTCAGATCCATATCTGAAACAATTATCAATTATACTTTCCTCTTCATTTAAACATCTATTTAATTCAGTTGATATATCTTCTTTGTATTTTAAATATTTCTTGAAGCTCATATTACACCATAAAAATTATTGTTCATTATTATTTATAATATTTATAGGTATATTAAATTCTTTTACCTTAGTTAGCCATTCATAGGGTATTTTATACCAAATTTGATCAGACATTTTCTTTTGAATTTTACAACTAAAACCACTTTCATGTGTACCCACTATAGTATTAATATTATTAGTATCCCATACTATGCTATCATATGGTATCTTAGATTTATCCATATAATGTATCTTATATATAACATTCTTTTCACTTGGATTAGAACATAGAAATACAATATAATGTTCATCGGATTTTTTCAAAAAATCAACTTTTTCGTTTAATGTTTTAAAGCTAGTTAGTCTTGAACCAGAATATTCATAAAACATTCTATTTATTTTTTTCTTATGTATTAATTTTCCAGATTTATATGATAATAAAACACCATCTAATTCTAAATCTGTTCCTTTACGGTGACTATTAGTATCCCAACTAACGTCATAATTATTATCTCTAAATGAATTATAAGATAATTCTTCCCATAAAACACCATTTATTTTTTGTTTATATAGTTCATGATGTTTCTTAAAATATAGTTCTATTGTATTAATAACATTATCATTGTTAAAAGCTTCTATCATATTTATTATCCTTAATAATTATTCATTACATTATAAAATTTAAATTTAAAAAACAATAAAAAAAAAGGGATGATACCAACCATCCCTTTATAGCTCAATAAATTTTTATGTTTATTGAGGTTAATTTATAGTATATATTAATATACTAACTTGTTTTCTTAGCTTTATCTTTTTTCTTTTCGTTTATTGCTCTACCTAAATCTCCAACTTCACAACCATTTGGACCACTACAAGCTTCACCACTTAAACTCCCAACATCAAGAGTATAATCATCTTCTTGAACTTTAGACCAGTCAACATCAACATATTGCCTTGATAGGTCCAACCATTGCTTCCAAACATAAACATGTTTCAACATATGAGAACATTTTTTATGTTCACTATTACAATACCTTTCAGAGAATTGTTTAAAACGACGAACCCAATCTAATTTAAGATCATTTTTGTTATATACATCTAAGTCACTATGATATTTGTTTAATCTGTTAGCATATTCAATAAGTTTTTGTGACCATGCTTGATTAGTATAACCATTTTTATGTGGTAAGATAGGTTCAACAGGTTTATCCATTTCACTTAATACTTCACCAATACCATTAGCTGTATCACATGCTGCCCATAGATTTTCATTAAATGCTTTAAGACCATCAACGACTAGACCAGATGCAAATACAGCACCTTGTCCATACTCTTTAACTAATTCTTTTTCATTTAATACATTTACGAATGGTGCTTGTGGATAATCTAAGTCTCCTGAATCAGGAAGAAGAGATATACCTGCAAACCATTTTCTATTTTTATAAATGTAATCTTCTACAACATCCCACTCATCACTTCTAACATTGATAGTATTTGATACATTATGCCTTAGCCATTCTTGTGTACATGATCCGTCTTTTCTAGTACCATATTCAACCCAATTTTGTTGAGTTGTTCTTACATAATCTAATAATTCAACCCCACTAATTTGATTACGTGTTTTAGCTCCATCTGGAACTTCACATAAGAATGTCAAAACATTGTCAGTATTATTAGCTGACCAAACAGACTCTTCTACTGCCATAGGATTTACTTTAGCAAAATGTTGTTGAGGAAATTCAAGTTTATTAGCTTGTACACGTCTCATATATCTTCTAGCGTGGTGTGGCAAATATGTTACAAATATATCGTTTCCATATATTCTCTATATATTTCTATATAGTTCAGACCATATCATAATCCCGAAGGATTGTCAGCATTTCGGGATTACTAACCCCTACTCCTAAAAAGGATGGTCGTTGAACCTTTTCCATATCTATATTGACTTAGGAACTTGGCTGCTGATTGTCCAATTGCAAACTTTTTAAAACAATCGTGCTTTTTGTTTCCAAATACACTGTTGTAGTTGCACTCTAAGGAGTTTCCAGCAATTAACTGACTTTTCATAATAAATTTCTTTATTATGCCACCGAATTAATGGATTCCACTTGCTGAACCTAAAATACATGATGTTGAATTATGCGAAACAATTCCATTACCTAATTGATAGGTATGTGTAGAATCCGTCTCCATATCTAACGTAAATACTTCATCATTAGATAAAGTTGGTGGTGATTTTACTTTCATTTTATATTACTCCTTAATAAAAGTGTTTTCTATATATGCGATTTTTTTATTAATTTCACTAAGAGATTCGCAACTCCAAATTTCAAAAACCTTAAATCCTTTTTTTTCTGCTTCTTTTATTTTTATTCTATCATAATTATATTTTTCTTCTGCGTTTCTACCATCAAAAGGATGTTTCCATTTATTCCATTCTTCTTCAGTAAGAAATTCTTTTGTTGGGTGTACATGAATCCCATTATATTCTATTATTATTTTCTTAGATTTAATAGTAAAGTCATATCTAAAAAAGTTATTATTACTTCTTATGAAATATTCACTTTTACCATTATTTCCCCAAAAAATATCATTTTCTATTATACCATTTTTTATTAATCTATTATATAATGGTTCTAATATTGTCAATGATTCTTTACTTGCTTTTCCGTAAGAAACAATATTTTTCCCAACATGTTCTAAAACTTTTTCTTTTGCTTCTTCTTCACTATATCCTTTGTTTATCCAAAATAAATATGAACCTTTGCTATTTTCTTTAGTCTTTTTTGAATGTGATGATTTATAAATTAAATATTTTATATTACCTTCTTCATGACCATATTCATTTGTAAACCATTCTAATGTTTTACCTTTATCACGTTGTTTTTTAATTTCTTTTATTGATTCTTCTTCACTATATCCTTTATTTATCCAATATTCTAAACATCCTTTTGAATTTTCTTTATGTTTTCTACTTCTTTCGTTATAAAGAAAAGTTCCTTTTTTTTTACCATATTTATTTATGTAACCTTCTAAAGTGTGCGATTTTGTTTGCTTAATTATATATTCATCCCATTTTTTAGTTCCTTCTTCTTTTCCATATTTATCACATAATGTATTTAATGTTATTGATCTATTTGGTTTAATATGTTCTTCTAATATAATAGAAGGTAAATAGTTTAAATAAAATTGAGCACAAAAAGAAAAAATATTAATATTGTTATCTCTTTTATATTTTAATAGTTCTTTTTGTAGACTCTTTTTAGAAGTAAATGGTAAACAATAACATTCACCATTTACTTCTATTTTTATATTTTCATTTTTATTAGTATTAATTAGTTTGAATGACATTATGTATACCTCTTGCTAACCATACTAATATTTATAATTTATACTAATTGTTTTGGAATATAATCAGCATAAACATAATTTTTATTATATTCTAAAATATCATCACCTTCTTTCAATTCATCGGCTCGTTTCCATTCTCCATTATATAATTTAAATTTATGCCAAGGGGTAGATTTAATAATTGATCCATCTTCTAATGGTATTTCATAAGTTTTAATTTTACCATTAACATATAGTTTAGAAACATTCTCAAGTTCATTATTTTCATTAAATATTTGAATTGGTTTTTTTAATTCTAACCAAGTATCACTTAAATCTTTAATTTCATCATATGAATATCCTTGTTCTTCAAATATCTCAATAAGTGTTTTTTTTCCATTTTTAGTCCTAATTGAAGTGTTGGCATCCAAGCATCCAGCAGGTTTAACACATGTACTACGAGCACATTTATTGACACCAATTTTTAAAGCAATTTCCTCATTTACATCAAGAATAAGTTTAGCACCTTTACGTTGAATTTCTTTATCAAAAGTAATATGTGGATTATCCATCATACCAGTCATTGAAACACCAAGTAACGCTTCACGTTGAACAATCCTCTCAGTTGACTTAGATAGATAGTCAAATGTTGCATAAGAAGCTTGTATTGTTCCAATAATAGCCGCTGCACGACACATATCATAAAAATCTTTTTCGTTAGTAGCTTTTTTACCATTAATTTCACATAGATTACAAAATTCAAAACCACTTTCTCCATTTTCATCATAAGCATACATTCCAATTTCAACACAGTTATGAACTAACACACTGTTTGCGAAAAAATTATGATTTTTATTAACAGTAATATCATAAACATCCCTGTTAGAAATATTACTAATTTTTTTTATTTTTTTTACTTTTCTTGTAAAGTTTTCCATTTTTTTAACTCCTTTTCGTAGTTTTTACAATAGTTGTTTATATTCTCAATTATTTTTATATTAATATTATATTCTTTTTCAAGTAAATTAACCTTATATGATTTATCTTTAATGTAACCTTTTATCTCTACAATTTCTTTTATGTTACCTTTATCATCCAATATAAAAAAATCAGGACGATAGCTAGTACCATCAGATAAAATATATTGCTTTAACTCATATGAATAAAAAATATCATTTTCATCCAACCACTTAGCATATATATACTCCCAACAACTTCTTAACCAAAATTTATTTCCTTGTTTGTTAGTATAATATCCTTGGATACCATTAGAATGTATATTTTTTCTACAGTCTTCATTTGACCACGGATTTTTAAAACCTTTAACCCTATCACTTCTAAAATCTCTAAGTTTTGGAGTTACAACATTTAAACCTTTTCTTATATTAATATTAAATATATCAAATATACTTCTCATTTTAGTATAAGATAAATTAAATTCTTTAGCCAAAACTTTTAAACCATACCCATCATTATATAATGACTCAATATAATCTATACATTCTTGTGGACAAGGTAGTTGTTTTGCTTTCATCTTAGTAATACGTTTTCCATTATTAGTTATGTTATTATACCAAGTTGAAAACAAAACAACTTTATCGTTATCAATATCATCTATAGACATTTTAACATTCCAAGGTTTTTTATTCATACTATTATCTCCCAATAATAGTATTTATAAAAATATAACCCTTGTGTGGTTTCTATACAATAGAATGTTGTTCAATTATACGATTAGTCCACTTTGATTGATCAAGATAAGATTGCTCAGTTACTTCAATTTCACTATTTTCATCTTGCATAGTAGTATCATCAATAGAGATTATATCATCATTTTCTGTTAATTCAGAAGCTTGAATATAACCTCTATTTTCAGTATAAACTTTATGATCAGGTGTTAGATTTATAAAAGTTCCATCATCAAACTCAACTTTTATCATATTAGTATTTTCTTTAGTTTTAATACCTCCTTTTAAAGTTTGGAATTCCAAAGATTTACTTTCTTCATTATATGATAAGACTTTATAATCATTTGGATTATCAACTATTGTCTTTAATTTTACTTCACCTTTATCAGTAGTAACCATTGTTTCACCATCTAAACATGGATTATATAGTGCTTCTTTACTATCACTCCATACAAATCCCGGTTCTCCAAATTCTTTAACACTTTTCATTAATTCAGAAAATTGTTCTTTAGAAGTTTCATCACGTATTAATAATGCTGAATTATTACTCCTACCACGTTGAGGATTTTTAATAAACCAATCCCCTGTTTTAGCTTTAGCCATTTCTTCATCTTCTGGACTAAACAAACAAATAGTTGCTGACCTTCTAATACCACCAGAAATAACAGCATCACTACTGTGCATGATAATATCATAAGCATCAATTGATCTTAGTCTATACTCATCCTTTGATAATAGATCATCAATCAAAGATTGAATGTTATTTATCGCATTACGAAGACCCTCTGGGCCGGGAGCTTTACCACCCCAACTAATAGCAGATCCTTCAGGACGAATAAGAGAATAATCAAAGTTAATTTTTTTACCACTAAAACTTGAGTATTCCACATCATAGTCATATTGTTTGTAATCACGTTGATCATCAAAATAAGATTGCATCAATACACCAATAGCATCAGACAAACCTTCAATAGAGTCAGGAATAACAAAAGTCTCTTCTCCTTTGTCACGTTTAACTAAGTTTGGTAATTTATTTACGTGATGTGTTTGTACACTAAAACCAACACCACATCCACATAGTAATAAATACATACACTCTTTAAATAGATCAACACGATCAACATAACTAACTGTACAGTTATAAATTTTTGCGTTTTTATTTAAAATTGGACTTCCACCAAATTGTAATGCTCTTTGTGAACCAAGTACCATTTTCTTTTTTACTAATTCTTTAGCAAAATCAAAGTCTTCTTTAATTAAAGACAATTTATCTTCCCCTAGTTGAGTTTCGTGCATTTTAAATACCCGTTCAACTTGCTCATTCCATGTTTCTCGTCGTTTTAATTCAGGGTTATATTTAGCATAACGACTATATTGAGTATATTCAGCGAGTGCTTTTACCGACATAATTATTTCTCCTTTATTAATGTCTTTTTAATTTAATTGGTGATTTTATTTATAACATGATTTTAATAATTTAATTTAAAAATCAATGTAAAAATTATTAATTTTTTAATGAAGTATTTCTTGGAATAGGGTATACTTCAGTCCTTGAGATAGGTTCTATTTTAACATGAGGACTTAATTCTTTTGCTAATTCATATATACTTTTAGGTACATCTGAACCAACATGAACTATACCTTTTTTACCTTCAATTATTGCTTTTTTTATTTTTATTGAAGTATTATAAACTGTATCTCTTGTTGTCCATTGATCAATGAAAGCTTTTTTATATTTAAAGAAATTTTCACAAAAAGAAGTTCTAATAATTAGACTATTATCATACATCCTAACAGCACATTCTCCACCTAATTTACTCCATCCATATTTGTTAATAGGATTCAAGTTATCATGTGGATAATAATACTCTCCAACTTCCTTTTCACCATTGAAAACATAGTCAGTTGAAATATATATTAGTTTAATGTCTAACTTTGAACATACTTCAACTAAATTACATGTACCAACTATATTAGTTTTCAATGAATTTAATGTTACTTCTTTATTATTCTCAGTACCTACGGTGTTTGTTTCAGCTCCCATATGTATTAGTGTTGAACTATTATTTTTACTTAAATAATCATATACGTTTTCTAAGTTAGTAAAATCTAATTCTTGTCTTTTTGGAAACAGATCATATTTAAAATGATGTTTCATACATTGACCTAATAAACCAGATCCACCAGTAAAAATATATTTCATGTTTAATTCCTTTTGTATTTTTGATAATATTTATTACCTAATAAGTCATATGAAACAAAAAGATCATATTTCTTTAACCAAATAATATCATGATTATTAGGTTCTTCTCTTAGTTTTACTTTTGTTGGTAAAAAAGCAAATTTAATAGTTTTGTATAATTTATACGCCTGAACTACCAAAACCATTAGTACCTCTTTCACCAACAGATACTTCTTGAACTTCTTTAATAGGCATTGATTTATGGCTCCTAATGACCATTTGAGCGATCTTATTACCTTGTTTGATATCATAGTCCTCTCCAGATAGGTTAGCCATAATTACCCCTATTTCACCTCTATATGATGAATCTACGATGCCACCAATAACAAATAATCCTTTACAAGATAGACCTGATCTAGATTCAACTTGTAACCAATGATTTCCATTACTACTAACGTATGATATAATACCTGTTGAAATTTTTCGTGTTTGTCCATTTGGGATAGTAATATCTTCATCAGAATATATATCATATCCTTCATCACTATCTCTTTCTTTAGTTGGTAATTTAGAAGTATCTGTTATTCTTTTAACACATAAATTATTATCATTTGGTAAATGAAGATCATTAATATATTTTATTTTATTTTCCATAAACTCTCCTTAATAAATATTCTAGATATTATAATATGTAAATCATATTATCAATATAATAGTATAAAAAAAAGGCTATCTTTTTCAAGACAGCCTTGTATGTTTAATATTAGTCTTTTTGATTAAATTTTACTTTTAATTAATTCTGGATCAATAGCAGTACCATCACTAA
>Ga0181396_1000087_pt1 | contig 19842 bp, 27 predicted proteins | sample 19SPOviralmetaG_FD_130125 | JGI IMG/M metagenome (GOLD analysis project Ga0181396, IMG submission 130125) | Marine viral communities from the oligotrophic San Pedro Time Series (SPOT) site, San Pedro Channel, CA, USA - 19 SPOT_SRF_2011-01-11 | ecosystem: Environmental > Aquatic > Marine > Strait...
AGCGACCACGTCCTACAACACCACGACTACGTTTGGCACTAGCAAGAACACCACTACGTCGTTCAACACCACGACTACGTTTGGCACCAGTAAGAACACGACAACGTCGTACAACACGGCTTTCGCAACCGCTACCAGCAGGGGAACAAGCAAGAGCACGACCACATCGTTTAACACGTCTCGGAACACTAGTCGAAACACGTCTCGGAATACATCAAGGAACACGACAACGTCGTTTAACACAAGCCGGGGTACTAGCAGAAACACGACTACGACGTTCAACACGTTGATTACGGATGGCAAGTCTAGTGGCACCGTGAATACCACTAGATCCACGTCTACATCGTTCAACACGTCGTTTGGCACGAGCAAGAACACGTCTACATCTTTCAGCACGTCGTTTTCTACGTCGTTTAGCACGTCGTTTGGCACCAGTAAGAACACGACAACTAGCTATAACACTAGCTTTAATACCACGACTTCGCGGGGCACCAGTAAAAGCACGACAACGTCGTTCAATACAAGCAGAGCAACGGGTACTAGTAAGTCTACGACTACTTCGTTTAACACAACGAGAGCAACGGGCACTAGTAAATCTACGACCACTTCGTTTAACACGACAAGAGCAACCGGCACTAGTAAGTCTACGACTACGACGTTCAACACGGCGTTCAACACAACGACCACGTTTAACACAACAACGACTTTCAACACCAACACTGTTATATTTGAGCGATTGACCGCTACTGGAAACCAAACTGAGGTTACGTCTGGTAGCGCACACAACGCTAGATATCACGATGGGTCACAATGGACGGAAGACTAGAGGACGAGTTAAAGGCTATAAACAAGCGTATGGAAACTATGCTGGAGATAGTCCTTGAGCATTTCGGTGATGCCGAAGATCGTTTTGATGAGCTAGAAAAAATGATTTCTGATCTGCGTAATGCTGACGTAGAGACTAAAGATGGCGATTGAACAGTTAGCCATTGAGGATCGCCTTGGCAATGCTGGGGCGCACTTCTTCAAGAGCGGAAACATTCTCAGAAACCCTAAGTGCAATTCCTTAAATCTAGCCAGCTTGCTACCCAAGCGCGGCTTGTATAACACCAACCTTGAGTATGATCTTTGGTACTCAATGGGGGGTGATAAAGAAATACACGGCTACGTTTACACCGATGCGCTTGAAGACTATTTGTATATAAAGCCTGCCAATGTGCATTTTGCTGAAATGGCTATGTACGCAAGCGTAAAGCGTGACTCAACCGGCTGTGGCGAAAAGCTAGTCGATCAGATGGGTGAAGGTATTGAAGACAAATACCGGCTAAGAAGTGCTAAGTCCAAGCACAAGTTCGTCATATTCTTGCCTGGAACCAACTGCATAAAAGAAGTTTTAGATTGGGACAAAGCGAAAGCTGCTGTTGATCAAGGCGCTGTCATAAAACCTCATCCGATTACTAGCTCATCGTTGATGGTCCATCTAAAAAATTTGTATGGCGAAAACAACGTCTTAAACAGGAAAGAATCTGGGCATGAACTCATGCATGCCGCAGATATTGTGGGGTGTTGTTGGAATAGCGAAATGGGGATAGCGGCAATAGCCGCACGAAAGGGGTTTCATCTCTTCACAGATCTGAAATCTAAGAATCACCATACATACGCGGCTGTATACAAAGCCATACTAAGTGGCGGAGACTATAGGGAAAATCTAATCAGGGTATTCGATAGCCCTTTTAGCGGTATAATCTATGGTAAAAGTGATGACGCGATTGATCGTATAGCGTCTTTCTTCAACCAGTTTTCGGAGGTTCCCCACATTGAACCCAAAAATACTAGTCCGTGAAAACGCCTGGAGCGCAATCACAGTAGACTCGATCAAGGCTAACATGCCTGATTGGGAACCTGTTTTAGTTAAGCGGGAGTCTGCGGGGGTTGTCGCTACTGCTTTGAACAACGCTGATGGCATCACCATGTGCGTCAGAGGCGGTGTTGTTCTTGATATAAAAGCTGAAGATTTGCCGCCAGATGAAAAGCTTTCTGCGTTCCATATTTCACTAGCAAAGCGTGGGGTTTATGTAGACAGCCCAAAGCATGACCAAATATACAGATTGGCAGGCGCGAACATCACCCATGGCACTTATGACTTAGATGTCATCATAGTTAACCCTGACATGTGGGACGCTATTCCTGAAGAAGATGCAGGTTCTTTGCGCGATAAGAAGATCCTGAAGATGCCGCGTTACATGAACCATAGAGTGGATCGTGTTGCAGAAAGGGTGTTACCTGCCGCAGAACTTGCTAGATACGGCGTCCTTGGACATCAAGCAAGTGTGTTGAACTACGTTGGTGTTCTAACTCATGGGCTGTACGGCGCTGCTAAGTACGCTTATGCACTAGATCGTATTGCTCCTTTTACGAATAACTTGAGCGACGAAAAGAAAGCTCAAGCCGAAGCGTATATAGGACGATGCGAGTCGCAGTCTAAATTCATTAAGTCCTTAGCGGAGAGCAACTAATGGCCTTAGTCCGTACTCGTATATTTTCTATTGTAGATGCTGAGTTTGATCGTGTATTCGATGGCTCGTTGGCTATTATGACTGACCCGACCACGGGTACATACCCCTTCGAGGAGCTTGGACTGACAACATACGAAGATCAGAAGAATTTCGTCCGCAAGGTGTGTCAAAATCAAATTGAAAGTTCTAATACATTTTGTTTCAAGACTGAAGAAGATGGATTGCTTCTAACTATGGTTTTCGGCACAGCCGCAAATAGCCAGTTAGAAATGTACTATTGGCTTGGTGCAGACGATGCTAACGGCAGCAGAGGTTATGTGTACGACAAAGCAAACGTGCTTTCTTTCCATACATGGCTGAAAGAACAAGGCATAACTACTATAAGAAGCCACCTAAATGAAAAGGCGGATCGTCTTAAGGGTTTCACAGAGGATACCGCTTCTATAATACAAGAGGAGTCAGGGGATTGGGGGATATCAGAAGTAGATCCGTATAGTGATGAAGATAGTCCCAGCGGTCAGGAATCTCGTAATTTCAGAAAACTGACGATGAACAGTAACGCAAACATCGTCGTTGATGGCGACTAAGGATAAACAATGTATATACCCGAAACAATTGACGTAGATGGTACTGAGTACAAGGTCGCAGACCTGCCAGAAAAACTACAGAACCTGCTGGTAGAACACTGCAACGCCACCTTACAACAGACGGCGTATGAGCGTTTGTGTGCCACGCTTGCGGATGAGATAGCTCATGGCGTGAAGGATTGGAGTTCGATGAACACCGAAAGCATCCCAGATTTGAGGCCAGTTACATAGGAGGCTTTTATGTTGGACTTTATAGGCAATGTAATTGTGATCGTTACGGGCATTGTTACCGTTGCGTCACTGATTGCAGCAGCTACAGATACGCCAAGAGATGACGAGATGATAGGTAAGCTCTACAAGTTGGTGGACATCTTGGCTCTAAACATCGGCAAGGCTAAAGACTGATGGACGTTGGTGCTGTTGGTGGAGTACCTCAAGTTAGCTGGAAGCAGGTTGCTGTTCAGAAACAAGAAGTGCTTAGGACCGGCGGGGACGGTGAGCTAGTGCGTGAAGCCATACAAACTATAACGCCCACCGTGTACACCCTGAAAGACGGCAGGATTACGGTAGAACAGTTGGCTGCATCGCGCTCAGTAGACTTGATGGTATGACCGAAGAAGAGTTGGAGTTCTGGCGAGAAGAGTCTTCTGATTCTAAGCTTGAAGTGGTGGTATTCTTATGTCAGATAGCACTGATTATGACATTGGCGATATTACTGAAGCCGTTAGAAGGGCTATTCGAGAAGCTCAAGAGCAAGGTTTCGTCGCGGTTGTAGTGACGGGAAAGGTTAACGCGGTGTGGTGGCATGCGGCATCAGAGATGCTGCAAGAAACCAGACAAAATATGCGAAAGGCAAGACAAGTATGACTCCAACAGAAAAAGCCATCTCCAAGATTGAAGCGCACGAGAAAGAATGTGCTATCCGCTATCAAGGTATTGAGCAGCGCCTGCAAGATGGCAGCAAGCGATTTGATCGCCTTGAACTTATGATCTGGGGGGTCTACGCCACAGTAGTTGTCGCGGTTGCCCTTCCTCAGTTCTTAACTTAAAAATTTTTTGCAATGATTATCGAGTCAGTTGCTGCCGCTGGAATGTTGCTCCAGCAGATCAATACGGTCATTCAGAATGTAAATGAGGGCAAGGCTAATGTCGATCAGGCTATGGCTTTGGTATCTGATTTTGGCGAAGCACTTAACGTATTTGAAGTTGACCGCAAGTCTTCAACGTTCAGCCCTTTAAGCAAAAATGACATCTTGAAGCTGCAAATGCTTCGTAGGTCGCAAGAGCGATATCAAAAGGACTTGCGTGATCTCCTATTGGTGGCAGATCCGGCTCTTCTGAAAAGCTATGACGAAGCGATCTGGCAGCAAGAAAAAGACAGAAAGGCTCACCAAGCTATGTTGAACAGGAAACGCAAAGAACGTGAAAAGCTGATGCACGACATTGCAGTTGGAGGGGTGTCTTTAGTTGTTGGCGGCAGTGTGGCCGTCGGCATGTTGTACTTAATTATCAAAGCATTTGGGCCTTAGTTATGAACGCAAAGCGGTTAGAAGAAGGTAGTGAGTACGCTGAATATGACGCAGATGGTGATGGCATAGTCTCTGATGCAGAGATAGAAACTAGCAAAGAGCTACTTGAGCTACGGCTACACCATGAACGAGCCGATGCACAACGGGCTATGAGTTGGTTTGCGCTGTGGGGAATGTTGTTATACCCGTCACTAGTTGTCGCATCAGAGTTCTTTGGGATGAACCAAGCTGCAACGATCCTTGGCGACATGGCAGCAGTCTACTTCGTGTCCGTTGCTGGTATCTTGGCTGCATTTTTTGGCGCCCAGGCATGGTCAAACAGGAAGTGATATGTGGCAAATAGCGGGGGCCCTAGGTGTGGCGTTACTGATAACGGGCGGTGCTTTCAAAATGTATGCTGACAAGTCAGAGGCCGAGAAACAACAAATGGCTACTCAACTTCGCGTTTCGGCAGATAACCAATTAGTTCTTGAAAACAGCATTACTAACTTGAATGACCAGTTGGTAAAAGCAGAACAGCGGCAGCAGGCCATACTTGATCGCGTTAACGAATTGCAGGCTCAAAACGCCCAGGCGCAAGCGGAGGTGGAGTCGATCAGAAAAAAGTTCGCCAAGCACGACATGACTGTACTTTCCTTACGAAAGCCGGGGTTGATACAGAACATAATCAATCGCGGAACAAAGGAGGTGCTGAGTGATCTGGAAGCTATTACCGATCCTTCTACTTAGCGGCTGCGGTCTTATCGGACGTGAGCCATACGTCCCTGAAACAAAGCAAGTTGAGGTCGTTACGGTAGTGCAACCGGCAGCGGTCTACCATCCGCCTTTACCGAATGCCGTTTCCATGGCACCCGTTGAGTGGAAGGTGCTGACTCCAGACACCATGCGCGAATACTTGGCAGACCTTGATGAAGGTAACGCTCCAATGAATGCGTACTATGGGGTGTCGCCAAAAGGCTATGAGAACTTGTCATTTAACATGGCTGAACTAAAGAGGTATATACGACAGGTTTTATCTATAATCGATTACTACAAAGAGTTATCGGAAAATACTGATGGACCTGGAGGGGATACTACAGATTGATATAAACATTACGGACTTGTGCAATCGCACCTGTTCGTTCTGCCCACGATCTGACGCATCCATATACCCCAACAACAATCAGAACATGAGTCTGGAATTGTTTGATCGGATCATGGACCAGATTGAAGAATGGCGATTCAGCGGCGTTGTCATTCTGGCAGGTCGAGGGGAAAGCACAAATCACCCTCAGTTCGATAAGATAATCCATCGGTTGCTTCGTAAACCCAGAAGATACCGCGCACAGGTAACGACAAACGGATGGCGTCTTGATCGTTACTGGAAATACTATCGTCAGCTAGACAACCTTGTGCTTAACACTTACACGACGGAAGAAGACTTCAAGGCTAGACGAGCGAAGTACTCTCGTCTGAATAACGGTGAGCGGATTGAGGACTATTGGAAGCCTGACGGCGGATCAGTTGAGGATGTAAATGAGCTTCCTGATTATGCTGACCCGAAGGGTAGGCCGATTAGATGGAAGCATCAATTCAATCACAGGGCTGGGTTGATAGCTGGCGGCACTGCTGTGAAGGGGCCGTGCGTTCATCCCATGAGGGGCATATTCATTAACTTCGATGGGCATTTGCAGATGTGCTGCAACGATTGGTCGCACCAAATCGGGTTTGGCAACGTCAAAGACGTAAACCTGTTTAGGGAGTGGCGTGACAACAAAGAGTTAAAGCGCATTTCTACTGAGCTTATAAACGGCAACAGGGATGTTGTTGCTCCATGTGCGTCATGTGACGTAAGTTGTGCTAAACCAAAAATTGTGGAGCAATACAAGCGTTGGATATAACTAAGTTCAAACTGAAGTGGCTTAAAGTAGGTGGTGCGCTGCGTCGTTTATACAAGAACCCGAATGATCTTGAAGCTGTGTTTATCATCTTTAACTGGTTATCTACACGCTCTGTTCGCAAGCAGTATGAAAGATTCCGCCGTACCCCAGTAGGATCAAGGGTTATTGTAAACAACGAGTCGCTAGTGAGCTTGTTGGATGACGTAAAACGCTTGCAAGCTATGCCTGTGGGTAGCCTTGGCAATGAATATGCAAAGTTCTTAGTAGAGTCAGGTCAATCTACTGAACAGTTTGTAGGGGATACCAAGAACAAGGGCGAAAAGCCCTCAGAGTCAGGGTTTAATACCTACATCAAGTGGTACAGAGATCAGCATGATTTGACTCATACGGTGACGGGGTACGAGCGCAACCCCTTTAGCGAAGTAATTCTGCTCTGGTTCGTGCAAGGAAACTTTGCAAATTTTGGAATGGTCGTAATGACTCTACCCATGACAATCACTCATGCTCGAAAGAAGGGTTGGGGTGTCTTTGGAGTATCCTTTGAGGCATACATGAACGGGCGAAAGGCGCAATGGCTTTCCGGCATGGATTGGCCTGCATTGCTATCAATGCCTCTTGAAGATGTTAAGACATCAATGAACATAGAAGTTCCTGTTAAGTATCAAGATCTTATGTTCAGATTAAGACAGTCTAAGAAGGAGAAAGGTTATGAGCAGGTTGGTTGAGATGATTAGGCGACATGAAGGTGTGCGTAGCCATGTATACCTGTGCTCTGCTGGCTACGAAACTGTGGGTGTTGGGCGAAATATCAGCGAGTCTGGGCTAGGGCTATCTGATGATGAGATCGACTACCTGCTTGAAAACGATATCAAGCGAGTCAGGAAGGAGCTTTCAGAAGCATACGATTGGTTTGAAGACTTAAACGAAGCTAGACGTGACGCAATGATTGATATTTGCTTCAATCTTGGTTTGACTAGGCTTCGTGGCTTCGTGAACGCGCTAGAAGCTATGTCGCGGCAACAGTTTGACATAGCTGCCGATGAGTTCATGGACAGCAAGTGGGCTAATCAAGTTGGAACGAGAGCTTTGCGAATTACTGAAATGATAAGAGATGGTGAGTACGCCTAATGCCTTTGCAAAAGTTCATATTCAACCCTGGTATTAACAAAGAGGGCACTGACTACACCGCTGAAGGCGGCTGGTCTAACGGCAATCTTGTCCGATTTCGTCAAGGTTTGGCAGAAAAAATCGGTGGCTGGGTTAAATATTTAAGTAGTTCTTATGAGGGAACAGGCAGAAAGCTGCTGGGCTGGACGGCTGTTGATGGAACTAAGCTTCTTGGCATTGGCACCAGAAGCAAATTGTACATTTCGTCGGACTCAAACTATAGCGACATAACGCCGGTTCGCTCAACCACTGCGGCAGGCGACGTAACTTTTGGCGCTACGAATACGTCTAGCTCTATCACCGTCACAGACACCGCTCACGGAGCATCTCTAGGCGATTTTGTAACTTTCAGCGGGGCCGCAACGCTAGGCGGCAACATAACTGCTGAGGTCCTCAACCAAGAGTATGAGATCGAAGTGCTTAGCGACACGAATACATATGTCATCACCGCAAAGGACACATCTGGCGCAACGGTTACGGCAAACGGCAGTGATACTGGTAATGGTGGCAGTTCTGTTGTGGGCGCATATCAAATCAACGTCGGTCTTGACGTATTCCTTAATGGCACAGGGTGGAGTGTCGGCGCTTGGGGTAATGGCGCTTGGGGATCTTCTAGCGCACTGAGTCCGTTGAACCAACTACGCTTGTGGTCCATGGATAGTTTTGGCGAGGACTTGATTGCTAACGTGCGAGCAGGAGGCATCTACTACTGGGACACCAGTGCAAAAAACTTAGGTTCAGATCGTGCGGTAAATATTTCTGCTCTTGCTGGCGCAAACTTTACACCAACCGTGGCGCTGCAAGTCCTTGTATCTGACGTAGACCGGCATGTAATTGCCCTTGGCGCAGACCCCATCAACGATAACGCAACAGCTAGAACGGGAACCCTTGATCCTCTTTTAGTTGCCTTCTCTGACCAAGAGAATGCTGCAGAGTGGTTTCCTACATCAACAAATACTGCAGGTTCGCTGCGTTGTTCAGCAGGATCACAAATTATTAGTGGCCTTAGAACACGACAAGAAACGCTGATATGGACGGATGTAGCCCTCTACAGCTTACAGTTTATTGGCGCGCCTCTTACCTTCGGCTTAAACCTAATCAGTGACGGCGTTAGTATTATTGGGCCAAACGCATCAATTAGCACACCTAATGGCGTGTTCTGGATGGACAGAAAAGGCTTCTATCAGTACGGAGGAAGCATAACCCCTCTTACTTGCACTGTTCTTTCTCATGTACTAGATGACTTTAACGCAGACCAAGGGTTCCAGGTCCATGCGTTTGTAAACAAGCAGTTCCAAGAAGTGGGTTGGTTCTATCCATCCGGGAACTCAATGTCGATAGACCGCTACGTTACATATAATTATGTCGAGCAGACGTGGGCCATTGGTGAGCTATCTAGAACAGCTTGGCTTGACGAGGGGTTAGAAAGCTTTCCGAGGGCTGCTGGGTACGACGGTGCAGAAAACTACATCTACTCTCACGAAACAGGCCACGATAATGACGGCCAGCCAATGAATAACGTCTTTGTTGAAAGCGCCGACTTTGACTTAGGTGACGGCGAACAGTTTCAGTTCATACGCAGATGCATTCCAGACATCAAGTTCACAGGTGATAGCGGGTCAACGCAAACGATTAACTTTGTTTTGAAAGCTAGAAACTTCCCAGGTGACTCTTTATCTACAGACAACACATCTTCTTTCACATCAAGCACAACAAAGATAGACACTCGTGCTCGAGGAAGGCAGGCCGTGATCCGATTTGAATCAGATGATGATGGGGATATTGGCGTAAGAAGCGGCGTTGGGTTTAGGGTCGGCGCAACTAGGCTTGATTTACAACCTAATGGTCGAAGATGAGTAAGCTTTTAAGAGGACGTTTGCCCACCGTTATTGGTAACCAAGCGGTAGATAGCGATACTTTTAACAGCACTGTTCGCCTGTTAGAACTTAGTCTTAACGCTTTTGACCCAGACGCAACGCCGCAATTTACAAGAACTCAAAGAGATGAGTTGAAGTTCAATGCAGGGGATGTTATTTGGAATAGCACAATAAACACCCTTCAGGTATATAGTGGTAACGAATGGGTCAGTCTGTCTCAAGGACTGCCTTACGAAACAGACCCGCTTGAAGCGACAGCGATTGTTGGATCTGTTCAGGTTGTTACAGAAGGTAGCATAGTGGTGAGTGTAGGTTCATGACAAAACTTTGTGCTAGAGGAAAGGCTGCGGCAAAACGTAAGTTCAAGGTATACCCTTCGGCTTACGCAAATGCCTATGCCAGCAAGATTTGTGCAGGCAAGATCAAAGACCCATCTGGTAAAAAACGTAAAGATTTCAAAGGGCCAAAGCCTAGGAACAAAAGCGGCGGTGGGTTTGTTGCTAAGAGAGCTAGAACGGCAGGCATTAAATGAGCCTGAAGGAATGGTTTGGCAAAGGCTCAAAGGGCGACTGGGTTGACATTGGAGCGCCCAAAAAAAAGGGTAAGTTCCAAGCATGTGGCCGATCTAAAGTTAAAGGATCAAAGCGCAAGTACCCTAAGTGTGTGCCGAGGTCAAAAGCAAAAGCCATGACTGAAGGTGAGCGACGTAGCGCGGTCAAAAGAAAGCGCGCCAAACCACAGGGCGTGGGCGGCAAGCCTACCAATGTGAAGACATTTACTTCGCCAGCATCTGCAAAAGGCCGTCGTATTGTAAAGAAAGCCGAAGGTGGTGAGGTTCGTCGCAACCATAGGGGTTGTGGTGCTGTCATGTCTGATAGACGCAAAAGAACAAGGTACTCCTGATGTTCAAACGTTATGCGGAAGAATTTTCTAATGGCGGGGTTGTTGGTGGTCGATCAAGGGCAGCTAAACGCAAGCCTGACACCATGCCTAAAAGAAACAAAAAGAACTTTCGTTCTACTGAGTCGGGTGCAGGCATGACTGAGGCTGGCGTAAAGGCCTATCGCAGAGCTAATCCTGGTAGTAAACTCAAGACGGCGGTGACAGAGGATAAGCCGACAGGTAAACGCGCAGCACGAAGAAAGTCTTTCTGTGCTCGTTCTGCTGGGCAAATGAAGAAGTTTCCTAAGGCGGCAAAAGATCCAAACTCTAGACTGCGTCAGGCAAGACGAAGGTGGAAGTGTTAAATGAGCAGAAGTGATACAGCAAGAATAGACCGTGGCCAAGCGTTGGTTGGTCAAGGCGTAGAGAGAGCTTACACACAAGCAGACTTTAGTCGCTTCCCTCCTAGCCGACTAGAACAAATGAACCCTAGCCTAAGAGTTAATCCCGCCACGGCTAAATCTGCTTTTCTTGGCAACATGGACAACCCGTTTGCTGGAGGATTTCAACAACAACGTGCTCGTGGCGCCAACTATTTGAATTACGAAAGGGCCGCGCCCAACGTTGGCGGACCTCTCATTGCTCCACAGGTGCCTGAAGGGTATGTGCCACCTGGTACCGAGCCTGAAGTTATAAGGGTTTATCCTGACGGCACACCTGTTGGGGATGAAGAAACAACAGATAACACTGATCCGTCAGAAATAAACCTTGATGACAGCCCGTTTATGCAGGAAATAAATCAAGACAGAATTGAAAGAGGCCTTCCTCCTTTTGAAACATTTCAAGAATACATCTTCTCTGGTCTAGGCGGTCCTGGGCGTTTAAGCGGACTTTTCGGCGGCATGGCTGGAATTGGTGGAGGAATTGGCATGGCCGAAGGCGGCATTGCATCAGTTCAACCTCAGTACCTGGCTGGTGGCGGGATCATGGCTGCGCTAGGGGGCATTGGCCGAGGCATAGGTGGTGCTCTTACTGGTGCTGGAGGCGCCATTGGCAATGCCCTTCAAGGTGTTGGAGGCGGTATTGGCAGAGGTATTGAGGCGCTTGGAGGTATGGCTCAGCAAGCAAATGAGAATTATCAAGCGAATCAGAAGAAGCAAGAAAAGCGCCTTGAAGACATGACTCGTGAAGAGCTTATTGAATACATCAAGAGTGGCGGTAAGTCTTCAGGCAACAGTGGTATTGAAGCCTTGCAAGGATTAAGTGACAGATTCATAGACTTCGCAACGGGTAAGCCTGCTGGGGGCACTAATGCATTACGCCAAATGGGTGACCCATCTATGTTGGGCTATAGCGATCCCATGAGAAATGCAACGCCGCCCACTTTTGGCGGGCTTGCTGATGGCGGCGAGGTTGAATATCCCCGCATGAACGGCCCGATCTCTGGCCCAGGGACTGAAACATCTGATGACATACCTGCCATGCTTAGCGATGGCGAGTTTGTTGTAAACGCAAAAGCCGTCAGAGGCATTGGCCGATTGAAAGGGGCTGGCAAAACAAAAGCTGAGCAGCGTCAAGAGGGTGCAAGAATGATGTACGCACTACAACGTGCTGGCGAAAAGGCGATGGGGAAAGCGTAATGGCCAATAAAAAATACCCAATGAAGGGTCAGGCTGAGAAGTTAGCTAAGCAAGGCCGCTACGGAGACTCCATGCTGGTTCACATGACCCCAGCAGAAGTTGATGTTTTAAGAAAGACCTCGCCAATCGGTGATTTAACCATCAATCCAGAGACGGGTCAGCCAGAAGCTTTTATTGCAGCCCTCGCTCCTTTCATTCCAGCCATCGCAGGCACTGCATTGTCTATGGGCAGCAAGACTAAACAACGTCAAACAGACGAAAGCATGCCGACAGTCCAACCGCAGGCAGGCCAATCATATTCAGCCCCCGGAGTTGAATTAACTGCTCGTCAGCTACAAGATCTGTACTTCAATCCCGAATACGGGATGATAAACCAGCCGATACCTATACCAACGCAGCAAGTGGCCGGTCTATCTCCAATGGAGATACAGGCTAGAAACATGGCTCAAGGGTTAGGCGGTTTCGGTCAGCAGCTTTCTCGCGCTCAAGACATGTATGAACAATCTGCTCGAGGTTTTGACCCGCGCTCTGCAGGAGCGTTTGCTGATCCACGCGCTCGTGCATTGTATGAACAAAGCACTCGTGGCTATGACCCTCGTATGGGTCAACAGTTTATGGATCAAAACGCTAGAGCCATGATGAGAGGCGCTGCCGGTGACATTCGTGGCGCTGAAATGGGCATGGGCAGAGAAGCCGCTATGGCTCAGCAGGAGATGATGGCTGCTGGACGAGGCGCAAACAGAGAATCTCGAATTGGCCAAAGAGCCATGGATCGCGCTAGTCAAGGCATCGGTGGTCAAGTTGGTGGCGCTCAAGCAGGAGCAATGGACGCCGCACAACGAGCCAGAATGCAGACACAAATGGCAGGACAAGATCTTCGTTTTTCTGGTGACATGGGTAGAAGCACAGCGATGCAGGGCATTGCTGGTCTTGCAGGGACAGGCGATCAATTTGACCCATCAAGCGTTGGCCAGTTCATGAGTCCGTTCACGCAGAATGTCATTGACGCTCAGCAAGCAGAGATTGCACGTCTAGGCGAGAAGCAAAAGATTGGCGCCCGCGACCAAGCGGTGCGTGCTGGTGCGTTTGGAGGCTCTCGTGGAGCCATAGCGCAGGCCGAGATAGACAGAAACACTCTGCAGCAACAAGCTAAGACTGGCGCCGAGTTGCGCTCACAAGGATTCCAGCAGGCTCAACAGGCTGCTCAGCAGGCGTTTGAGCAGGCACAAGGGCGTAGGCAGCAAGCTGCTCAATTAACCGGCTCTCTGGGCCAAGCAGGCGCTCAGACAGGCATCAGTGCTGCATCACAAGCAGCAAACCTTGGCCTGAGTGCAGAGCAACTCGCTCAGCGTGGCGCCCTTGAAGGTGGTCAGCTTGGGCTTAGCGGGCTGACTTCTCAGGCAGACATCGCTCAGCGTGCCGCGCAGATGGGTATATCAACTCAAGAGTTGGCTGGCAGGCTTGCACAGCAAGGTGGCGCCCTTGGCTTGCAAGCACAACAAGGTATTGGCGCTCTAGCAGGGCAGCGTGCAGACATCGCCTCTGGCTTAGCAAGAGACTTCCAGTCTGGCCAGCAGCTTGGCTCTGGCATATTTGGAGATCAAATGGCGCGTCTGCAGGGTGCTGCAGGCGGTATGGACAGACAGACTCGTGGCGCCCTGGGTGACGCAATGAATGCGTACCAAATGGGGCAACAAGGGCTTCGCGCAGGCGCTCAAGGTATTGCTGGTCTTGGTCGCCAAGGCTTCGATATGCTCACTAGCCAAATTGGAACGACGGCTGGATTGGGCGCGACTGGTCGAGGAATACAAGATCGAGCGTTTACCTCTGACTACAGAGCGGCTACTCAAATGGCTGATGAACCGTTCATGAGGCTGCAGCGCGGCTTTAACGTCCTTGGCCAAGGCGCTCCGTTCATGCCTAGCTACACCACTGGGTTCGGCTCTGGCCAGCAGGGGGTTGGAACTTATCAACAGCCTAATACCGCTGCTCGGTTGGGAAGTGCCTTGTCCTTCGGGGCGCAATTCATGCCTCCATCAGACATTCGATTGAAAGAAAATGTTATGAAGGTTGGCGAGGTTGAGCCTGGTGTTGGATGGTACACATGGGATTGGAATGATACTGCCAAGTCCATGGGTATTAATGCGCCAACTGAGGGCGTAATGGCTCAAGAGTTGATGAAGGTTAACCCTTCAGCCGTGCATAAAGCTGAAGACGGATACTACCGTGTAGACTACTCAAAGGTTAACCGCCAAGAAGCGGAGGTTCAGTAATGTACGAAGACCCAATGAACAGGCCTATGTTTCAGACACCACAGATGCGCGAAGGCGGCGGCATCATGGCAGGCGTTGCGCCTATTCGTGGGTATGCGGATGGTGATTTTGTTGATTCTGCAACAGGAATGCTTCAGGACGCGCTTCAAGGATTTAGAACGCTTGTTACAGATCCTAGGGAGGCTCTATCACCAGAAGCTGTTCAACAACTTGAAAGTTTGTCTGAAGCAGAGGCTATTGGTTTGGCTGAAGCTGGACAACTTAGTGAGGCTGCACTTCTTACATTGATGTCGATTCATCCAGTGCTCAGAAGGCTTAAAGGCTTGAAGCCAAGAGCGAAGCCTGAACCTCGTCGGGGATTGACAGCAGAGCAACAAGCCGAAGGACTTCCTAAAAAAGCAGAATTTCCTTTAACCGCTCAACAACAGGCTGAACATCTTGTTAAGCCTAGACCAACGCCAAAAACTGTCGCTTCAAAAAAAGACGCTCCTGAAGAACCCACTCCGGGTGCAGTTGCTCGTGCCAAAGATGCCGTTTCATCAGCAACGTCAAGGGTAACAGGGCCAATAAGGACTACAGGCCGCGTGATAAAAGGCGCTGGAAAATTAGGTGCTGGAGCTGCTGGGGCTGCGGCTGTAACAGATTTGACAACTGGCTCAGATTATTTGAGCACAGGTCTGTCTGCCGCTCTTGATGCGGCCTTGAAGGCAGGAAGGATTACTAAAGAAGAATACGATAAGTTCATGGCAACGCCAGAAATCAGTGCGTTTTCAGAATTTCTATCTGGACCAGAGGCGCCTAAAACTCCTGCCTCAACGTCAGGCAAAAAAGGTGGTGGAACAGGCGGTGGAACGGGTGGTGGAACAGGCGGTGGAACGGGTGGTGGTACAAAAACAAAGCCCAAAACTTTCCTTGATATGCTGAAAGGCGCGGGCACTCAGTTCAAAGATTTCTTGCAAGATCCTGCCAACCAATACGCCCTTGCAAAAGCTGGGCAAGCAAGTGAGGGCATAGCCCCTAGATACTTTGCAAGCGACTTCGCTTTGGGTAAAGAAGAGTACAAGCAGCTTGAGGCGCAGAGAGAGAAAGGCACTGCGCTTGAAGATAACCTCAAGCTTCTAAAGGAGTTGAAACCAGACGCAAGTGTTGATGAGTTGCTTAATTTGCTGTTAAGCAAAGACACCGCAAGTGACCAGCTTCAGAGAATGGAAGATCGTGTTTACTCTTTGTTTTCTGATTTAAGCAGAAAGGAAATGAACTCTGCCCGTGATACTCAAGACCTCATGAATGAAGCTAGAGCAACTGTTTATGGAAGCATGGGTTTAGGCGTCCCTCCAACAGCCAGCCAAGGCGAAACAATAGATCTTGAGCCTACTGAATAATGATCACTGTAAGGTTGCCTGATGGCAGATCTGTAAATGTAAATACAAGTGATCAAGAAGTTGCCAGAAGGACTGCCAAAAAATACCTAGATGAAAACCCACTAGTAGAACGTGGCGCTCAGCTAGGCGAAGAAGACGTATCTGCGATAGGTGATATCGGCAGAGGTATTGGTGCCGGTCTTGTCAGCGCGACAGAGGGCATCGCTACATTGCCCATGGAGCTTCTTGGATCAGAAGAAGAAAGCATCCAGACCGTAAGAAACTTCTTTGATAAGTACAAACCAGAAACACAGACCGAGGTGGGCAAGGCTGCGCGTTTCATTGCTCAGTTCGCGGCCCCTGGTGGAATCGCTGCCAAAGCCGCAAAAGGTTTGGGATCAGTGGGCAAGCTTGGCGCAACAGTCAGCGCAGACATAGCTGCTACCACACCGGACGTTGAGACACTCGGTGACTTCTTCGAGGCTGGGCCTACCAAGCGGATAGATACTTCTGACCTTGATGGCGCTGAGCTTGCAGCAGCCAATCTTTCCAATCGCCTGCGTGTAGGTGCAGAGGGGGCCGCTGTAGTGCTTGGTGTGCCCGCTATCGCCAAGCTTGGAGCTAAGTCCGTTGGTGCAGGGCTGGATGCATTCGCCGGTACAGACTTTGCAAAAGCTGCGGCTCAAGCGATTAGAGATCCAGAGACGCCATTTAGTGGTGTTGGTGTAAAGCCAGACCTTGAAAACCCTACGTTCATGCAAAGGCAGGTGCAGCGTCTTCAGAAGGTTGGCCGTAAATATTTAACCATGCAGGGCGAATTGCCAGATAGATTCACGGCTCAATACGACGCCCTGCGTGTATCACAGATAGCCGCTCAGAACTCTCAGGCAAGACAATCTGTTGAGCAGATAGAGAACGCACTGTCTTTTGCAAACAAGAACCAAGGGCTATTCAACAACCAAGACAGGTCAAGAATTCTTGACACATTGAATGACTTCTTGTTTGCAGAAAACGCAGACATGAGGCCAGGAGGTCTTTCCAGAGAAGCCATTCGTAACAACGCGGCAAGAGAACTTAAAGAAGTTAGCGACATAATTTCTCAGAACGCGCCAAAAACTTTGTTTGGCAACAAGAAAGAACTGACCCTGTTCGATTCCGCAACCAACTTCAGAAATCAGATTGATGGGTTAAGTGATTCTGTAAAAGATATTTTGGCGGACGGCCTTCAAAGCGGAGAAAGCAAAAAATCGTTGCTTGATGCTATCGGGGCCAACAAAGAGTTCTATGGTATGCGCCTTTACCGAGCGACAAGAGAACCAGGGTACATAGACAGCATTACGCCAGAGCAAACAAACCTTGCGGTAAAAGAACTGGTTGAAACAAGCAAAGGTTTAGATGAGGCAAATGTTCTTGACGAAGCTGGAGCCATGGAGCTTTTGAACGACATGGTTCAAGGAAACTATAACAACGCCCTTGTTAAGCCCAGAGATGTTGTTGATACGCCAACGCTCAAAGGCGTGTCTCAAGGAATGTTGAAGGCTAGAAAGCTTGATGATCTTCCTGCGGTAAGAGACTTCCTTGGTGAGTACACAGGCGCAAAGGACGTTATGATGCGCTTCCGCCCTGAACGAGTCAGGGTTAGAGACATGGGTGAACAAGAAGCTGGCCTGCGAACCAAGATGGTTGAAACCGTTGACATCATGTCAAAGCACATCGCAAAGGCCAACTATTACAATAACTTAATCAAATACAACGACAACCTGCCAGATGGCGCTAAATTTATATTTGATACGATCCCACCTGATGGCATTGGTAAATACTCAAGAATAGGCTCAGAAGCTGGCAGTGCCTTGAGTGAAATCACCCCTAGCCAGAAAGCCAGATTTGGTCGTCTTGCAGGCAAGTACATAAAGAACGATTACAAAGCTGCGCTTGAAGGCAACAGCGAATTGTTTGATCTGTCAAAAGGAAGCATACCTTTGTATTCAACCTTCTTGGGCTTGAAGGGTATGTCTCAACTAGCCAAGACTGTTTACAGCCCTATCACTCAGATCAGAAACGCTACAACTGCGCTTTTCTTTGCGCTTGCTAATGGCAACGTTGGCGGTGCCGATTCTTTTGCAAAGGCTTTTTCAACTGTATTCAGCAATCTTAATCAAAGATTAACTAGCCCAGGCAAAGTACACGCGACTCTGAAAGAAGCACAAGATCATTACAACGACATGATCGAACTTGGTGTGGTCAATACAAACGCCAAGGTTGGTGAGTTTGAGTCCTTACTCAATGATGCAGCCGAAGGCACAGGCCTTGGTTCTGGCGTGACTGGCAAACTATTTAAGAAAGCCCAAGGGATGCAAAACGGTTTTGCCGCCAAGCTATACCAAGCATCTGATGACCAATGGAAGGTATACAGCTACGAGATGGAGCTTGGCCGTCTTGAAAATATATTTGCTAAGAACCCAAACACCGCACTGCCTGTGTCTGACCCCAGAAACTTCACGGAGTTTGGACCGGTAATAAGGGCATCTGACTTAACGCCAGATCAGCTTAAACTTGCCATGAAGCGAGAAGCTGCAGAGATTGTTAAGGACACTGTGCCAAACTATTCTCGCGTACCTGAGTTCATCAAGCGATTGCGTCAAATGCCGTTTGGAAACTTTGTTGCCTTCCCTGCTGAGATGATCAGAACAAGCTCTAACATCCTTGGGCGTAGCATAAAAGAAATTGCAAGCGAGTCGCCAGAGCTTAGAGAGGTAGGCATGAGGCGGCTAACTGGACTTATGGCAGTCAATGCGGCCATACCTCTTTCTCTGCAAGCTGCTGGAACAATTCTTACTGGCGCAGATCAAGAACAAATCTATGCCTACAAACGATCAATGGCAGCGGACTGGGATAGAAACTCAACACTGATACCGCTTGCCACGGACAAGAACGGGAAAGTCACAGACTTCTATAACTTCTCGTACACCAACCCATACGACTATGTCGGCAGGCCTGTTGCTGCTGTTTTCAACGCCGTAAACAATGGTATTACAAAGGAAGCAGATCTAAGCGAAATAGCTTTTAATGCGTCATGGGATGCAGGCGCAGAGTTCTTCTCGCCATTCATGAGCGAATCCATCATTACCGAAAAGATTGTTGACCTTGCGCGTAACAGCACAACGTTTGATCGTCCAATTTATAGAGAACAAGATACTCTGGGCACAAAAATTGGCAAAGGTTTCGCTCACCTTGCAGACGGTATAATGCCTGGGATCAGCCCAGTTGATGTGACAACGAGTCCCACATCTTTCATGCCTTTTTCTGTGTCGTTAAGTTTAAGAGACTTTCCCAAAGCAGTTGCATCTGTTGCAACACAAGACGCGAAGCTTGGTGTTACCAAACAGGGTTATAGATTAGACCCAGTACAAGAATTTACAGAAGCCTTGACTGGCGTCAAAAGCATCAAGCCTCGTGTGGATCGAGTACTTTACTATCGTGCGCTTGAGGCAGGGAAAAACGTCCGTGATGCTGGCGGTATCTTTAACCAGGTGGCAAAAACTCGTGGCAATGTCGATGCAGAAACCACCACTCAAGCTTTCATTACTGCAAACGAACAGCGTTTCAAGGCGCTGCGCGACCTGAACATGGCGATTGAAGACGCCAAAACGCTTGGGCTTTCTACTACTGAAATAATCAAGCCATTAAAGGAAGCCAAAACACCAAACCTAGGCATGGTCATGGCGGGTCGATTCAAAGCATTCTTCCCAAGCGGCGAGACAATAAGCATTGCTTTGCGCGGGAACGAAGACAAGCTTTCTAATCCTTTAGACTTTGAGGCTATTGGTGAACAGTTCGCTCAGTTCCAAGGAGCGCCGCTCAGACCTCAAGCACAGGCCGCACAAGAGGCTGCTGCACAACCTGCACCTGCACCACAGGGTGCGCCTCAAAGCGGGCCAGCACAGCCAAGCACAGCGCCTGTTGCACCTCAGATGCCATCCCTGTTTAATCGTGCATCACAGTTCCTGCGCCAGCAGGAAGAAGAGAAACTGATGGGCGGTAGTTGATGTGATCCCAAAGCGGGCACCAAAGAAAGGCAAGAGCAAGTACTTCGCAAAGAAGACTGAGTACGACGGCATTGTCTTTGACTC
>Ga0181396_1000089_pt1 | contig 19686 bp, 28 predicted proteins | sample 19SPOviralmetaG_FD_130125 | JGI IMG/M metagenome (GOLD analysis project Ga0181396, IMG submission 130125) | Marine viral communities from the oligotrophic San Pedro Time Series (SPOT) site, San Pedro Channel, CA, USA - 19 SPOT_SRF_2011-01-11 | ecosystem: Environmental > Aquatic > Marine > Strait...
GGTGCTTATGGAGATAAAAAAACAACATTATCACGTTTTTGTAAGAATTTTCATTTACTAGATGAAGATACTAAAAAACGTCTTGTCATAGAAAATGATGACAGTGCTAATGAATACTCTGTAAAAGATTTATTTGAGGGAGTTTATAAAATCATTGGCACACCAATTACTTTTGATTATTTTCATCACAAATTTAATACAGGAGAATTGACAGAAGAAGAAGCACTAAAATTAGCTAATACTACATGGCCTAAAAATGTTACTCAATGTTGTCACTACTCTGAAAGCAGAAGAAAGGAAAGAATGGATGAGTCAATTAGACCACAAGCACATTCAGATATTATATATGAAAAAATTCAAACATATGGTTTAGAGCCAGATATTGTAATTGAAGCTAAATTAAAAGAACAAGCTATATTTAAAAGAGTAATATGAATGAGCTTAGGAAAGTAAATAATGAAAATTGGTATAGAGCATCTCAAGAAATGAGATGGGTTGAAAGAGATAATAGTGGAAAAGTTATAGGAACTTATAAGGACAACCCAAAAGTAGGTTATACTTTAGCTATTGATCCTTATGATAATCAATTTCAAACCCAACCTATAACAGAAATAATAGACTTAACAGATAAAATAATCCACTTTAAAACAAGGGATGAAGAGTATAAACTTTATTTAGCTAAACACTTCCAGGAAATATTTGAAAAATTAAATAAATAAAAAATGAAAAAAATAGGAATAGTAGGAAATGGATTTGTAGGAAATTCAGTGGCATTTGGATTTTCACCAACACATGAAGTTAGAATTCATGATAAGGATCCTAAAAAAGATCTTAATACAATAGAAGAAGTATTAGAATGTGATTATATATTTGTATGTGTTCCAACACCTATGAATGAAGATGGATCTATAAATTTAGATATAGTTCATAAAGCTCTACAAGAAATTAAAAGTAAAAACACTAAAAATAATATACTTATCCTTAAGTCAACTATGATACCTGGTACTGTAGAAACACTTCAACATAAATACCCATCACTTAATATAATTTTTAATCCAGAATTTTTAACTGAAAGAACAGCTAAATTAGATTTTTTAACACAAGCAAGAATTATATTAGGTGGAGATAAAAAACATACCTCAATAGTTAAACAATTATTTGAAGAACGATTTATGCATAGTTATGTTATAGAAACAGATACAACTACTGCTGAAATGATTAAATATATGAATAATATATTTTTTGCTTCAAAAGTATCTATAATGAATGAATTTAAACAAGTATGTGATAAAGTAGGTGCTGATTGGAATATAGCTTTAAAAGGTTTTACAGCTGATGGAAGAATAGGTGATTCACACCTAAATGTACCTGGACCTGATGGTAAAATGGGGTTTGGAGGAAGTTGTTTTCCAAAAGATATTAATGCTTTCATTTCATTAGCTAAAAACTATGATATAGATGTACATACTATTAAAGGAGCATGGACTACAAATTTAAAAGTTAGACCTGAAAAAGATTGGGAGGAATTAAAAGGTAGAGCAGTTGTAGAAAAAATTTAAATTATGAGAAACTTAAAAATTAGATTTATAAAAATAGGTAATAAATACACAATGGAATTTAAAAGATTTGGATTGTGGATAAAAGCTACAGTCCCAAATGAGGATATGATATATAGTATAGTTTTAGCTCCAACTACAACAAAATGTTTAAATAAATATTTACATTCAAGAAATAAATCTAAAGCAGATTATATAATAACAGAATATCCAACTATAAAAAAATATTAATTAAACTTTTTACTATTACACAATCCATATTTTAATACGTATATACTATTAACAAGATGAAAACAAAACTTGAATACATTTGGTTAGATGGAGTAAAACCAGAAGCAACCTTAAGAAGTAAAACCCGTATACTAGATTTAGATACTCCACCTAAACCAAAAGACCTACCAGAATGGTCATTTGATGGAAGCTCCACTAAACAAGCAGTAGGTGATAAATCAGATTGTATATTAAAACCTGTAAGAGTATATGAAGACCCACAAAGAACAAATGCTTACTTAGTACTATGTGAGGTATTTAATGCTGATGGCACACCACATAAAACTAATGAAAGACATAAACTATTTGAATTAGACAAACAAGAATCTATATGTAAAGAAGATTGGTGGTTTGGGTTTGAACAAGAGTATGTTTTAATGAAAGATGGAGTACCATTAGGATTTCCAAAAGAAGGTTATCCTGAACCACAAGGTAAATATTATTGTGGGGTAGGTAATAGAAGAGTAATTGGTAGAGAAATCATTGAGGAACATTTAGATGCTTGTATATCAATAGGATTAGATATAACGGGTATAAACGCTGAGGTAATGTTAGGACAATGGGAGTATCAATTGTTTGGAAAAGGAGCTACTAAAGTAGCTGATGATTTATGGATTAGTAGATACTTACTACATAGAATAACTGAAAAATATGATGTGATAGTTGAATTACATCCAAAACCCGTTGTAGGTGATTGGAATGGAAGTGGAATGCATGTTAACTTCTCTAATGAAACAATGAGAGAAATTGGAGGCAAGGGACTAATTGAAGAAATATGTGAAGCATTAGCTGATAATCATTCAAAACATATTGAGATGTATGGTAGTGACAATGAAAAGAGATTAACAGGAGACCATGAAACAGCTTCAATAAAAGAATTTTCATATGGAGTATCAGATAGAGGTGCAAGTATACGTATACCAGTTACTACTGCTAAAAATTGGAAAGGATATCTAGAAGATAGAAGACCTGCTAGTAATGGAGATCCATATAAGATTACATGGGCTCTATTAGATACACTTGTAATTGATACTCAGTTTCTAAAACATCAGGTGAAGAATTATGCAAAGTTTATGGGGAAAGACAACCTTTAAGAGGACAACACCTGTAATAGGATTTTAATAAGTAAAATATGATAACAAAATTATCAGCCAAGGATTACCAAATAAGGATATCAGTAATAATATTTGCTTTCTTATCCCCATTAATATGCCTAATATTCCAAGGATATAAACCCTCACTATCCTCATATTGGGGAACTGATATGCAACCTATATTCATTATAGCAAATGCTACTACATCCTTCTACCTATACCAGATAAAAAATTGGGAATTACCATCATTTACATTACTATTATTAACGGCGTTTTCATTTGATATATTTCCGTTACTACATAATATCTTAGCAGGGGTATTTTTCATAACTATTATTTACCCACTATATAAAACAAACCAATATAAATGGGCACTTTGGATATATATAGCATCCACGTGTATGTTGCCGTTTAGCTTGTTGATGGCTGAAATAGGGGCCATATGGACTCTATGCTTACATCAATTTTTAGTACTAAGAAAATTATATAAAATAAGTATAAGATGAGTCCTTATAAATTACTACTTAAATGGAGAAGATTTTTAGGAGAAACTCCATGGTTTAAAAAATGTTTCAAATGTAATAATGTTTATCCTTTATTTATGTTTGAAAAAAATAATAGTAGATTCCAACTCCCATCAGCAAAAGGAAAATGTTTTGAGTGTAAAATTTGTGGGATAAAAAGAAAATTTGGCTTTAATAAATAAATTACCTATATTTAATATTAATTATATAAAATAAATAAGTTATAATGGAACAACAAACACAACCACAGTTAAATTTAGATTTAAACAACACCACACCTGTAAAAGGATTTGATGGTGGACAAGTATTTGGACAAGGAGTTATTTTAAGAAAAGTATCTAAATTTGTCTCTGGAACAGATGAGGATGCACTTTTACCTATTCCTGTATTTTATGATTTGGAAACAAAGAAAGTTTTAGTAGATTCAATTCCAAAAGAATTAAGAGAAGAGCTAAAAGATCTTACATTTGAAGCCTAACATAAATAGTATATTTGATTGGTTAAACCAACTTACATCCATTAAATCCTCTTCTGATATATTTTCAGAGGAGGATTGGAGTAAGTGGAATACTTACATGGTTCATCGTTTTGTAAGTATGAATCCTGACTACATTGAGTTAGTTAATTATGTACAAACAATACCTTATGAAAATAAGGAACAAGTTTACAATATATATAAGGAAATGCTCCCTAAAAAACAACAATTCTTCCGCTATATAAAAGCTAATAAGAAAATGAAGAATAGAGATATGTTAGGTTATGTCTCTAAATACTTTGAATGTAGTATTAAAGAAGCAGATGATTATATTTCTTTACTTAAAAAGAAAGATCTTAAGAATCTTCTAACCCAAATGGGTGTAGATGAAAAAGATCAGAAAAAACTACTTAAAAAATGACAGCAAATAAAGAAATATTTGGGAAGTTTGATTCCTTAAAAACACGCACAGTAAAAAAAACAGATTCAATTGTAGACTCTATTATTGATCAATTTATTGAAAGAGCTAAATTTGGTAAAGAAAAATACAATACTGATCTAGATAGAGAAGATTTAAGTGTATTAGATTGGGTTGAGCATGCTAAGCAAGAGCATATGGATGCTATATTATATTTAGAGAAGTTGGAAAAAATATTAGGTGGTAAAAAATCATAATATTTATAACCATGAATAAGTCAAAACTAAGACAAATTATTAGAGAAGAACTAAAAATTGTTCTTTCTGAAGTTTATCAAGATAAATTTAAAATTAGTGGGCGTCTGATCACAAACATTAAAGAAAGACCTCAAAAAGAAGTTTTATCTGATATTAGAGCAATTGCTGGTGTAACTATAGTTTCAACAGATGAAATACAAGATTACAGTGAGCAACGTCGTGGTAGATTTTTATCAGTCCTGAATTTAAAAATAGATGGATTTCCATATATGAAATCAGGATTTAGTAGAGACACAATAGTTAATATAGCCGATAAGATTAGAAAAGTACCTAATGTTGTTAGCTTTAAATATAATCCAGAGGATATACAACCTATATAAATATGAAAACAAAAGAATTAAGGCTACTTATTAAAGAAGAACTAGCCAAAGAACTTAAAAACTCATCATTGATAACTCCTATTAATGAAAAATTAGACCCAGTAGGGAAAGAAGATGATGATGTAGATAATGATGATGATGTAGATGAAACAGATAAATATTTACTAAACCGTAGAAAAGCTATTAAAAAAGCTGTAGATAAAAAAGATGTAAAAGAAGCTTATGCTGATCTATCTCCAGAAGAAAGATTAAAAGTGGGTAAGGAATATGACCATGAAACTATTGCTCAAGCTTATTTAAACAAAATGGGAAGAGATTCTAATCTTAAAAGTGATGATTTACTTAAGATAGGTAAAAAAGTAGTTTTTTTGAATTATGATGGTGATCTTGGTGCTGCTTACAAAGATCTTGTCAAAGAAGATATTAAAGAAGAATTTAAAGGAGAAACAGGTGAAAAAAGACTAGATGATTTAGAAAAAATTATTTCAAAATATTATAGTGACCCAGACGATGCTGAAGTCCAAACAAAAAAAGAATTACAAAACTATATAGATAGTGGATATCCAGGTTTTTCAGATATGTTAAAAGCTAATTTGCCAGATGATAAGGAGTTTCACACATGGGTTCAAGTAGGCCATGATAGAGGTTTAGAGGAAGCTGAGGGTTCTACTTTAAAACTATCTGCTGAAGATATGGAAAAACTTCATAAAGATGGAAAACTTGAAATAGATGGACATAAAATATTATATGCTACAGGAAAACCTAAAGTAAATGAAGACATTAAATCTGTTGATGATTCAATTGAATCTGAAATACGAAGAAAGGTTGGAACAAACCTTGCTACCTGGTTGTCCCCAGATAACCCACCATTTTCAAAAGAATTTCTTTATAATCCAAAATATTTTGAACCATTAATAAAAGATATTATGGGTATAATTAATACTAGAAATTTAAATGAAGATGTTGACTTAGGTCATGTAGATAATGAGCCACATATGTTAAAAGCTGACCTATACCGTATTGGAAAATATTCTATGGATCTATATAAAATCTTAGATGGGTTTGATGATGGTGAAACTGAATTTGATTTCCCTCATTGGTGGCAATCAAAAATAGTTAAAGCTAGACTTATGTTAACTTCAGCTAAACATTATTTAGATTTTGAATTAAATGAACCTGAAATTGATGCTATGGTAAATGTAGCTAGTGAGGAAGAAATCATTGATGAAGAGTTTGTTAATATAACACCTAATGAAGAAAGTGGAGAAGCTGTTGAAGCTGAATCTGACGGACCTGGATATTAATCATGAAAAAATCAGAGTTAAAAGAATTAATTAAAGAAGAAATTCAATATGTTCTTCTCACAGAATTGTCTATTGAGGATAATAAAAAAATATTCTCTAATTTAATGAAAAAAGCTGAAGATCTTCATACAGAATATACTAAATCAGGTAAAAGACCAGGCTTATTTGGGATTGAAAAAAGACTTGAAAAATTTAGAAACATGGATGAATTCAATAAAATTAATAATTGGTATCAAACATGGTCTAAAACATCAAAAATAGCTAAAACCTATAAGGATTTAATTGATACTTTAGATATGTTACCTTCAAGACTTCAAGGAATATTTAGAAAACAACTATTAAATGTATCAAAATAATGAATGAAGATGTTATAAAATTAATTGAAGAATATGTTTATAAAAACTATAAATCATATAAAGATAAAACTTTGATTATCAAAGATTTTGATAGTCATTATAGAGTGTTGAAACATAAAGATGGATCACCTCTAATATTAGGTAAAGAAGTAATAAATTAAATTAAAAAAAATGGAAACTAAAGAGTTATTAGAAGGAATCAAAGAACAAGTATTGTTAATTGAAGCAGAAATTGATAAAACAAGTGCTGCAGCTAAAGGTAGATGTAGATCTGCTGCTAACAAAATTAAAAACTTTTCTACAGACTTTAAAAGAGGACACAAGTAAAAAATCAAAATTTAATTTTATAGCCATCTAAGTATTAGTACTTAGGTGGTTTTTTTATCCTTAAATATGTTTGGCATTTAGATAAAAAAATGTTATATTATATGTATGGCTAAGAAAAAGAAAGTACCTCAAATTGTAAAAGATATAAGAGCATTTAATCCACCCCCAATAAATTATGCTTATCAAAAGAATATATCTTACTCACAATTTTCTTTATTCCATGATTGTCCTAAAAGATGGTCTTTACATTACAAAGAAGGACATAAAGTATTTAACTCATCTATTCACACTGTATTTGGAACTGCCTTGCATGAAGTAATACAACATTATTTAGATGTAATGTATGAGAAAAGTGGAGCTGAAGCTGACAGGATAAATACATATGAATTATTCCAGGATGCACTTAGAGAAGAATACAAAAAACAATATAAAGCAAATAATAATCAACACTTTTCCTCACCAGTAGAATTAAGACAATTCTTTGATGAAGGAATAGAGATTATAAGAGATTTTGCTAAAAATAGAAATAAGCATTTTACAAAAAGAGGATGGTGGTTAGTAGGATGTGAAATACCTGTTCAATTAGCTCCTGACTCTGATAGACCAAATGTAATATATAAAGGTTTCTTAGATGTTGTTATGTATCATGAACCAACAGATACATTTAAAATTATAGACATTAAAACATCTAGATCAGGATGGAATAATAAAGCAAAAAAAGATGAATTAAAGCAATTCCAACTTATACTTTACAAAAAATATCTATCAGAGATATTTAATATTGATCCTAAAAAAATAGAAATTGAATACTTTATTGTTAAACGTCAGTTATGGGAAAGTAAAGACTTCGTTATAAAACGTATACAAGCATTTTCACCCCCATCTGGCAAAACTAAAATGAAACGAGCAGGTATAGCAATTCAAAATTTTTTAGATGGAGCATTTGATTATAAGAGCAAATATAAAGAAATAGATCATCAGCCCGTTGAGAATGATAAGTGTAAATGGTGTCCATATCACAAAACTCATTTATGTAAAGCGACGTTTTCCTAAAAATACGTATATTTATATATAGCAATATAAAAAATTATACAATGTCAGAAAAAAAACAAAAATTAACAAGTGTAAAAGTAGATGAGGGATTATTTGACTCATTTAAAATTGAATGTGTGAAAAGAAAATTTTCACTTCAAAAATTAGCTGAACGTGCAATGCATTTGTACATGACAGATGAAGATTTTAGAAGAAACATTCATAATCATACTAATTTAGAGTACCAAGAAAAATAAATAAACAAAAAAATAAGTTATATGAAAAAACCTCCTAAATTAAAACTCCCTCAACTAAGAAAAATAGGTAGTGAAAAAAAAGAATTTGATATTTCTAATAAGTTTTCTTATTTACCTCAAAATCAACGTAAAAAAATTCTTCTTATTTGTGATGATATTAGAGTTCACTCTGGAATAGCAACTATAGCTAAAGAAATAGTTATAAATACTTCCCAACATTTTAATTGGGTACAAATGGCAGGAGCTATTAAACATCCAGATCAAGGAAAAAGGTTTGATTTAAGTGAAGATACAAATAAAGTTTCTGAAATAAATGATTCATCTGTGATTTTATATCCTGTTGAAAATTATGGAAACCCAGATATTCTTAGGACTCTTATAGATCAAGAAAAACCTGATGCTATAATGTTATTTACAGACCCAAGATATTTTGAGTATATCTTTGCTATGGAAAATGAGATTAGAAAAAATATTCCTATTATTTATCTTAATATTTGGGATGATTTTCCAACTCCACTTTATAATAAACCATACTATGAAGCATGTGATGCTTTATTAGCAATATCTAAACAAACAAAACTTATCAATGAGTTAGTATTAGAAGATAAAGCTAAAAATAAAATTCTAAAGTATGTACCCCATGGTTTAAATGAAAAAATATACAAACCAGTTCCTGAGGAGGAATTAAAAGAATTTAAGTCTCAACTTTTTCAAGGTGAAGAAAAGGATTTTGTTATGTTTTTCAACTCAAGAAATATTAGAAGAAAACAAATTCCAGATGCTATGTTAGCTTGGAGATACTTTTTAGATACCTTACCTAAAGAAAAAGCTAATAAATGTGCTTTTGTGCTTCATACAGAAGTAGTTTCAGAAGCTGGTACTGATTTAGAAGCTGTTAGAAAAGTAATATTTAAAGATTATCCAAAAGCTATTTATTTTTCAACTAATAAATTAGATAGTAAACATTTAAATTATCTATATAATATAGCAGATACTCAAATCCTCTTAACTTCAAATGAAGGATGGGGTCTTACACTTACAGAGGCAATGTTAACGGGAACACCTATTATAGCTAATGTAACTGGTGGTATGCAAGATCAAATGAGATTTGTAGATGAAAATGGAAAATGGTTTACATCATCTAAAGAAATACCATCTAACCATACAGGCAAATATAAAAAACATGGTGAATGGGCCTTCCCAGTATACCCAACTAATAGATCACTTCAAGGATCTCCTAAAACACCTTATATTTGGGATGATAGATGTAATCCTGAAGATGCTACTAAACAGATATCAAAACTCTATAATATGAGTAGAGAAGAAAGAAAATCAATAGGCTTAAAAGGTCGTGAGTGGGCTTTAAGTGATGAGGCAGGATTCACTGGTAGATTAATGGGTAACTGTGTGATAAACACATTAGATAACCTATTTGATACTTGGTCACCTAGAGAAAAGTTTGAACTTATTAATGGGAATAAGTTTGTAGAAGATGCAATTGAACATGAATTAATATATTAAAAAAATGAATAAACCAAGTTTTGTAATAAGTTGCCCTATTAACACTTACAGTGGGTATGGAGCACGTTCTAGAGATGTAGTTAAAGCACTTATAGAATTAGATAAATATGAAGTAAAAATTATACCTCAACGCTGGGGAAACACACCCCAAGGATTTATAAAAGATAATCCTGAATGGGAATTCCTAAATAAATACCTAGTCTCAAGTCAATTGTCTGAACAACCTGATATTTTTGCTCAAATAACAGTACCTAATGAATTTCAATCTATAGGAAAATATAATATAGGTATTACAGCTGGAATTGAAAGTACAATAGCACCTGCTGAGTGGGTTGAAGGATGTAATAGAATGAATTTAATCTTAGGTTCATCTAAGCATACTATTGATGTCCTAAAAAGTAGCACATTTGAAAAAAGGGATAAAAATACTAATCAAAAAGTTGGAACTGTTGAATGGAAAGGATTAAGTGAAGTTTTATTTGAGGGTGCTAATCTAGATATATATAAGCCAACAAAATCTGACTTTAAATTGGACATTAAAGAAGATTTTGCTTATTTATTCTGTGGTCATTGGATTAATGGTAATATAGGAGAAGATAGAAAAAATGTTGGTTTATTAATTAAAGCTTTTTATGAAACCTTTAAAAATAAAACAAAAGTACCAGCTTTAATACTTAAAACAACATCAATGGGTACTTCATATATGGACCGTGATGATATACTTAAACGTATAGATGCTGTTAAAAAAACTGTAAAATCAAATAAATTACCAAATGTATATCTTTTACATGGTGAGTTTACAGATAAAGAAATGAATTCTATATATAATCATAGGAAAATAAAAGCCATGGTTAGCTTGACTAAAGGTGAAGGGTTTGGACGTCCATTACTTGAATTTAGTCTTACTAATAAGCCGATTATAACAACTAATTGGAGTGGACATATTGATTATTTGAATAATAAATTCACAACATTACTTCCAGGTACAATGACTAAAATTCATAAATCAGCTGCTAATAATATGCTTATGAAAGAAGCTGATTGGTTTAGTGTTGATAATAGTCATGTTGGTCATTACTTAAAAGATGTATTTGAAAATTATAAAGGATATGCCGAAAAAGGTAAACGTCAAGGTTATTTAAGTAGAACTAATTTTAGTTGGGATGAAATGAAAAATTTCTTAGGTGAAATATTAGATAAAAATATTCCTGAATTTCCAAAAGAAGTAGGATTAAAATTACCTAAACTTAAAAAAGTAGGTGGGACTCAAGACTTACCTAAATTAAAATTACCAAAATTAAATAAAGTATAAAATGGAACAATTTGATGAAATTATAAACTGCCCTAAATCAGGAGGGGAGATTTGTTACCGAGTGCAAGTAACAAATGAAGTATCTAACTACATGAGTTTATCATGTGGTTTTATAACTAATACACTTATGAAAGAGGGTGAAGAATTATATGAACAATCTATAGAAACAGTACCTGAGTTATATAAAGATTTGGCATGGACTGATCCTGAAACTGGAATGATTTGGTTACCTAATACTATAAATGTTGAAGATGTAGGTATGGTTTTTCCTTATGGGACTAATAAAAATAATTGGACCTGGGCCGCTGTAAAAGCTGTTAAAATCCCTGAAGAAGAAAGAGAAAATCATCCTATACCTGGGCAAGAAGGAAAATTTTTAACTTATAAAATGGATATGAGTACTATGGAAAACTTTTCAGAACGTAATTATGTTAATGCCTTAGATTATATAGGAATTTTAGGAAAATAACTTGGTTCTTGGAGAAAAAATCATTATATTTAAATAAATAAGTTATATTCAATGAAAATAAGTTACGCAATTACAGTTTGTAATGAGTTTATAGAGATCCAACGTTTATTAGGATTTTTATTAGAAAATAAACGTGATCAAGATGAGATAGTTATTCTATATGATTCAAAAAATGGTTCAAAAGAAGTTGAACAGGTGTTAGATCATTATAATTCAATTACTAAATATTATACTTTACATAAATCTCCATTTAATAGTCATTTTGCTGATTGGAAAAATTTATTAACCTCTCTTTGTACTGGAGATTATATCTACCAAATAGATGCTGATGAAATGATTACAGCTTATGTTTTAGATTCCCTCCCAGAAGTTTTATCACATAATAATGTTGATGTACTTAAAGTACCTAGAATTAACACTGTAGAGGGTTTAACCCAAGAACATATTCAAAAGTGGGGATGGAGAGTAGATGAAAAAGGGTGGGTCAATTTTCCAGATTTCCAATGGAGAATATATAAAAATAATGGTAAAATAAAGTGGAAAAATAAAGTACATGAGATACTTGAAGGATATAATATTGTATCTTATTTACCAACTGAAGAAGAATGGTGTCTAGAACATCCTAAAACAATAGAAAGACAAGAAAAACAAAATTCTTATTATGATACTTTATGATAAAGATCAAATTATATGAGTTAGATAAACATCGTAATGAATGTGCTTACCGACCGTACCTTGCTGCACAAAATACATTACATGATATAGGAATACAATTCACTACAGGTGATTCATATGACTATGCGTGGATTGCACAAGATAGTTTTATTAACAAGAAAGTATCATTACAAGAATCAGTTGATACCGGCTTAAACTTTTTATCTAAGATATCCGGTGATTATATGTTATTGGATGCTCAAGATTCAACTTCATTAATGGGATCATATGAAGTATTTAAACAGTCTAATGCATTGTTAATGATGAAAAACAGTTTACTTAGAGATAAATCATTATATAAGACAGGATTAAATTTAGGACGATATTATTGGGGCCCTGGAGATTATAAATTAGATGATTTTGATGAGCATTCTGATAAAATAGTTTTAAGTGGAACAAATTGGTTATCGACTCATTGGTCTGGTATTAAAGTGCAATGGCATGATATTCAAAGACCTAGAAATTATGATATATCAGCAATGTTTGGTTATCCATCTCCCGCTTCATATGAACACTTACAATTACAAAGTGGGTATTATAATGAAAGTAGAAAACCTTCAATTGAAATTATTGATAAATTATCATCAAAATTTAATATAGCTAAGTTAATAAATGGACAACGAGTATCCATACAAGAATATCATCAAAAAATGTTTGAATCTAAAGTAATATTTACTCCCATGGGATATGGATCTTTATTTCCTCGTGATTTAGAAGCAGCAATGTATGGATGTATACTTATAAAACCAGATATGAGCTTTAATGATACAACACCTGATGTATTTATTGATGGTAAGACATATATTGCATGTAAACATGATTTTAGCGATCTTGAAGAAAAATTTCTAGAAATATTAGGAAATTACGAAAATTATCATTATATTATAAATAATATGAGAGAAAAATTTAAGCAAGAAATGGCACCCCAAAAATTAGCAACACATTTGCATAACATGTTTTCTCAATTAACAAATATAGATACAGAATAATGATAGATTTACAGTCAAGTACAAAAAGGCAAGGACAGTTTGTTACTCAAATTATTCATTTTATTAATGGAGAAAAACGAACTTTTGAAAATATAAATACCAAAACTATTAAACAAGGACAATTTACAAAATTAGAAACAATTGAAGGATTATTGATAATGATTAACGATAAAAATGTCCTTTGTATAGAAGTATTCAAACAAGATGAATAAAGTTTTAATATTAGGTAATGGATTGTTAGGAACTGAAATTCAGAAACAAAGTAAGTGGGATATAATTTCTAGAGACAATAACGGATTTGATATTACAGATTTAGATACTTTCCATAAAATGACTAAAACTATCTTTGGAGCAATTCAAAATTGTCCCTATAATATTATTATTAATTGTATTGCAAATACTGATACGTATAGCAAAGATAAACAATCTCATTGGGATACAAATTATAAAGGAACTTCTAATCTGATTAATTTTTGTAATAAATGGAAAATAAAATTAGTACATATATCAACAGATTATGTATATGCTAATTCAGATCAATCAGCATCTGAAACAACTGTACCAGTTCATTGTAATAATTGGTACAGCTATACTAAATTATTAGCTGATGGATTAGTAGAGTTGCAATCAAATGACTATTTAATATGTAGATGTACCCATAAACCTAAACCATTTCCTCATAGCACTGCATGGATAGACCAAATTGGTAATTTTGACTATGTAGATACAATTGCAGGATTAATTATAAAACTTATAGAAAATGAGTCTATAGGTATTTACAATGTAGGTACAGAAATGAAATCTATGTATGAATTAGCAATAAAAACTAATAGTGTAATTACTGGTAATAAACCTAATCAGGTTCCAAATGATACAACTATGAATATTGACAAAATAAAAAGAATATTATGAAATTTGCACTTATAACAGATAAAAGTGGTATGGAACCATATTATGCACGTGATGGAAAAGTTTATCGGTTTGATAATGATGAGCCATTTGTGCACGAACAATCAATAGGAAATGAATGTTATATGGGATTCTGGAATTATCCAGTATTATTTGATGGGTGGTTTTTAAACTGGAATTATATGAAAACAATGGATGAATTTCCTGAACTTGATTTAGATCTAATATTTTTATCACACCAACGTAAAAATTCACCACTACCAGTTTCCGCTATACGTAAAAAATATCCAAATGCAATTATATGCTCTATAACACAAGAAACGTTTATCGATGATGGAGTATTATATAATAATTTTAAAGAATGTGATATTGTATTAGGATGTTATTCAGATGTAGAACGATATGATCATATCATGAATAGAATACCAGGAAAGAAAATGCATTGGATGCCAGAGCCATTTGATGTTAATTATTTAAATGATAAATTCTATACAGGAGAAAAAGATTTATCAATATTTTCATATAATATATGGTATCGACCTCAACGACAAGGACATACAGAACAGTTTGCGAAATACATAGGAGAGAAATATAATTTACCTGTATCAAGATCATGGACAGAGGCCAGAATGCAACAATGGACTGATTTTTTAGATATGTGGACACCGCATGCATTCTTTTTTAATCTAGACCCAGAACCACATCCTGGTGATCAATGTATTCAATGTGCGATAACAGGTACAGTAAATATAGGAGGAAATAATGATTCGCATAAAATACTATTTCCAGATACTGCAGGAACTGATTTTGCAAAACTAGAAGAAAAATTACAATTATACTTAACAAATCCTGATGAATATCATAAAGCTATTACATATGCATGGGAGAAAGTAAATGAAATATATTCATTTGATGCTGTACGTTCTAGAATTATTAAACTTGTTGAAAATTATAAAAATTCAAAATGACATATGTATTTATATTTACTGGTGAATTTGGTTATGAGTTATTAAACTGGAATGGTGTAATACGAAAATGGTGTCAGAAAAATAAAAAAGAAGATGATACCATTGTTATTTGTAGTCGTAATGGTATGGAGTTAATATATGAAATGGCTGACTATTATATAGATTTATCAGAAATAGATTCATATAATAATTGTATAGCTGATTGTTATTGGTCTATTATTAAAGATGAAAATAATAAAATTATAAGACATCATCAATATCAACAAGATGTATTTTCAGCAGTACAACAATCAATTGAAGAGTCTGGATTTATAAATATAAGGTATATATATACACCAAATCCTGATCAAGTAGACTACATGGATGGATGCACATTTGGTACTGGAGGAATATATGGACCAGAACGATTACCATATGGGAGACTAGATGTTAATAATAATGTATATAAAAAATTTACCTCAGATTTATCTGATCAAAAAGAAATAGAAAAGGCCATAAATTTTTCATTAGATCAGCCATACATACTATGTCAATCAGCTGTTGGTACTCAACAAAAACGTGATAAAACAATATTAGAAGTAGATGATTTTATAAAATCAATTTCAGCTAAAATTCCAGTAATATGCTTAGGATTTGATACAGGAAAATCTGAAGATAGCAAGTCTTCATTTAATAACCTAAATTCAGCTAATATATATCATTGCAATGCTTCAACATTAAGAGAACAATCTTGTTTAATAGAAAAATCAAAACATTGTGTATTCTTTACAGAGGGTGATTTTCGTAGTATCATGTATGTTCCGCCATTTTTTGGTAAATCTATTACAGCTGTTGCAAGTAAAGCAATATTTGATCCTACACCTACTGATATAGTCTCAGTAGAACCTGGAAAAACTAATGCTCCTTTAGATTTTTGGAATCAACATGTATGGAATTTTGGAGGCAAAATAATTCCTCTATATTATGAAACAATCCAACAATCAAATAATTATGATAATATTATAGAAGATATTATAAAAAATTAGGTAAAGTAGTAAAGTTTTGTTATATTTAAATATATTAAATATATAAAAGATATAAAAAATATGAAAATTAGAGATGTTATACTTCCTGTATTAAAACCAAATGGAGGGCAAGAAGAAATAGATGCTGTAGCAGAAGTTATAAAAAGTGGTTGGTGGGGTAAAGGTCCTAAAGTAGCTCAATTTGAAAAAGAGTTTGCTAAAATGGTAGGAGCTAAATATGCTATTGCTGTAAATAGTGCTACAGCAGGCCAAGATTTAATATTAAAGGCATTGGATATTACAGATGCAGATGTTATCAATCCTACTATTAGTTTTATGACAACTGCAGTAGTTCCATTATGGAATAATTGTACAAGTAACATAGTAGATGTAGATCCTCATACAATGTGTATTGATCCAGAAGATGTACGTAAACACCTTAAACCAAATACAAAAGCAATTATAGCTGTTAATCAAGCAGGAGTTCCTGCAGATATTGATGCTATAAGAGAATTTTATGATGGACTTATAATAGAAGATACAGCACATAGTTGTTATACACCAGGAGCAGGAAGTAAAGGTGACTTAGCAGTTTGGTCATTTCAAGCAGTGAAAACTATGCCCTGTGGTGATGGTGGAATGATTACAACTAATAATAAAGAATTATATGACAAGATAGCACCACTTACTTGGTTAGGTATTACAAGTACATATTCTAGAGTAAACAATAAATTAGGTGGAGGTGGTTATGCATGGGATTATGAAATTGAAAGAATAGGTACAAAATGTTACATGATAGATATAATGGCAGCTATATGTTTAGAACAACTGAAGAAATTGCCAAAACATTTAGAACATAGAAGATATATTCAAAAACGATATAATGACGCATTAGGACATTTGATCCAGATTCCTCCACATTCAGAAACAGTACAATATTATTGTGCAAAGGTAGATGCTGAGATAAGAGATGATCTTATCAATTATTTAGCAGATAAAAAAATTCATACATCGGTACATTTCAAACCACTACATAAATTCAAATTATTGAAGCAAGATAGAGAGTATCCAGTTGCAGACAAAGAGTGGTTACGTTTAATTAGCTTACCATGCCATAACTGTATGGCAGAAGAAGATATTGATTATGTTATATATTGGGTAAAAAAATATTATGATTAGTATATATCAACCATCCCTAGGAAAAGAAGAATTATCAGCAATTGAAGATGTATTTAAATCAAACTGGTTAGGTAAGGGTCCTAAAACAGATGAATTTATTAAGTTGTTTGCAAACAAACTTACTACAAGTGTTCATCATGGGGTTGCATTTGTAATGGGGAACCCTAATAATTTACTAACAGTTTCAAGTTGTACGGAAGCATTATTCCAAGCTATTGATCTTTATGTACAACCAGAGGATGAGGTAATATTGCCATCCGTGAGTTATATTGGCGCTGGTAATGCAATAGTAGCTAAAGGTGCAATACCCGTATGGTGTGATGTAGATAAGCATACATTGAATCCATCAGTAGAGGATATTGAGAAACATATTACAAAAAAAACTAAGGCTGTAATAGTATTACATTTCTCTGGTGTGCCATGTGATATCAAACGTATAACAGAACTTTGTAGTCATCATAATATCAAATTAATAGAGGATAACGCTAATAGTCCTTTTAGCCGAGTAGACTCAAAAAGTACTGGTACTTTTGGTGATTTAGGATTATGGTCATTTGATTCAATGAAACAGTTAGTTATGGGAGATGGAGGAATGATATATTGTAAAGATATAGATGACAAGTCAAGACTGGATAAGATGACGTATATGGGATTAGAATCAAAAAGTGGATTTTCAAATATTGTAGATAATAAATGGTGGGAATTTGATATATCTTCACCATCACGTAGATCTATCACAAATGATATACAAGCAGCAATTGGAATAGAACAATTAAAAAAAATTGATACTCAAATTGTAAAGCGAAAATTAATACATGATACTTATAATAAAGAATTAAAAAATATTGAATGGCTACAAGTTCCAAAGGACCTTCCATCTAATGTAACTAGTTCATATTACATGTATCATATACAGACAATAAGTAAACATGATAGAGATGGGTTAGCAAAGTATTTACGTGACAAAGGCATTTATACAACATTTAGATATTATCCATTACATTGGGTAAAATTCTTTAATTCAAGTCATATTAAATTACCAAATACAGAATACGCAGCAAATCATACATTATGTATTCCATTACATCAAGGATTATCTCAAGAAGATGTGCAGTTAATAATAACTGCAATACAAGAATTTAAATAAAAAGAAATATTATGAATATAATTACTAATAAAATAGATTATTATATTAATCTATTAAAAACAGATCAAAAATTTTCATTTACTCGATGGGGTGATGGTGAATGGGGATGTTTATTTGGAGAACAAGGACAGAACTGTGATGGACATGAATTTTTTAAAGACCTGTCACATCAATTGTTAAATGTATTTACTAAACCTCTCAAGTATTACATTGCAACATGGCCAATGGATGTACCAATGATGAGAGATATGGATCCTCAATTAAGATCATATGTACAAGGATTGGATATTAAATTCCAAGATGCAACTATATGGGAAGAAGCAGCAATGGCTGGCAAGCTTGCTCCATTAGTGACACAATTAGAAAGTATGAATTTTGTTATGATATCAGAATCAACAAAAAGAAATTTACCAATGGATATTAAAGAGTTCATTGATATACCATCAAAAAATTGTTTTCTAGAAAAGGAACGAATTAAACAAGATATACTTAATATACTTGATAAATACAAAAATCCAGTATTTGGGTTTTCAGCATCAATGGCAACTAATGTAATAGTTGATGAGTTATTTGATGAAATTGGAGATAAATGTTGGATGATAGATTTTGGATCCATATGGGAACCATTTTTAAAAATACAACCGGGAACTGGTAAACATTCTAGAACATACCATCGACAATATAAAACAAGAGAATTATGATAATGTCTAGTAAAGGAATTTTATTATTAGGTGGTGGTAGATCTGGTACATCATATCTAGCCAATTTATTTAGAGTCAACGGTGTATATACAGGACCAGTTACAGGAAACAATTGTGAAAGTGTTGGAATGCGTCATATTAATGATACATACTTGTCAGAAAATTTTAATGCAAAAAAAGGAAGTAAACGTCCATATGGAACATTACCTGATACTGAGATTATCATATCTAATGAATATAAACAACATGCAGCAAATTTTGTATCTCAATTGAAGTCACAATGTGATAAAGATTATTGGATATTGAAAGATCCAAGATCTGTTTTATTACATGATATGTGGACACCTCATATTGATAATATAGTAGGAATATATCGCAATCCAGTATATGTAGTAAAATCATATGTGAAAATGATGGGGGAGTATTTTACACCTGAAGAAGCAGACTTGGCAGAATATATTTATATTGATTATTGGAAACGATTTAACCAATCATTAATACATGTGTTAAAGAATACCAATAA
>Ga0181396_1000092_pt1 | contig 19439 bp, 24 predicted proteins | sample 19SPOviralmetaG_FD_130125 | JGI IMG/M metagenome (GOLD analysis project Ga0181396, IMG submission 130125) | Marine viral communities from the oligotrophic San Pedro Time Series (SPOT) site, San Pedro Channel, CA, USA - 19 SPOT_SRF_2011-01-11 | ecosystem: Environmental > Aquatic > Marine > Strait...
CAATAAATGTCATTCATAATATGATAATAATAAAAAAAAAATTAAAAAAGGTCGTCTTCGTCAAAAGACTGGCTTTTCTTTGAATACTCAACAGGACGAGAGTGGAAAAAATCAGTCATGTTATTTCCAAGGAGCTCCTCTTCAAACCACATAGTCGATTCTAAAAGGCTATCATCCACTTCGAACACTGGTTTGAAACCAATTTGTTCTAAAGAAGAGTTGATACGGTTCTTAATAAATTCTTTAAGAATAGTAGCATTCAAACCAGGCTCATCGATTCCATTAATCATCCAATCAACTATTTTGCTTTCGGCTGTAAATGCGTCTACAGCCTCTCCTCTGATTCTTTCTTCTAGCTCTTCATCAAACAATTCAGGACTTTCTTCCCGGATCGTGTTAATGATTTTCATACCAACAAGAGCGTGTATATTCTCCTCGTTTCGTGTGTACTTAACTTGCTGATCAGTATCTTTAAGAACATTTTTATAACGTGCAAACCAATTAATAATATAAAACTGAGAAAAAAGAGATACGTTTTCTACAAACAGTGTGAAAAGCGTAATAGCATACAAATACTGTTTCTTAGAGCTCTTATAAAATTTGTGTGTGTATTTGCGTAAGTAGCTAACACGACCTTGAATAAAGTCTAGTTTTAAATTTTCTTCAAATACATCTTCCATATCAAGCACTGTGAGAAGTCTTTCATATGCGTTATTGTGAATCACTTCAGTATTGGCCATTACATAGCCTAAGTCTTGAAGTGCTGGGTGAGGAAGGTTCTCTCCCAGTTTAGCCCAAAAAGTCTTTACTGCAACTTCAATTTGGCCAATTGCTGAAAGTGTTCGAACAATAATTTCTCTTTGTTGATCGTCAAGTTCAGTTTTAAATTGCTGAACGTCAGACGTAAATGAGAATTCTTTATCAGTCCAGAATCCGTTGTGCATGGATTCAATGAACTGTTCTGTCCACGGATATAGATTTGGTTTGCGAGATTGTTGTTCTTCGAATATAGACATAGCATTAGTATGATGTTAAGTATTATACCACATCAGAGGAAATAAGTAAATTATATTTTTACTTATTTGAATGGTAAAGAGCACGCAACGCCCCGTTCTCAGAATTACGCAAGACTATAACAGAGCTTTTATTTTTGTTATAATAACTTACGATATCTCTTTCATCTTCATTGATGAATTTAGACCACCGTTCATATTTAGTTCTTCCCACCTGAAAGCGAGAAAAAGTTTCTGATGAAACATCAAAAACTCGATACTTAGTATTTCTAACAGTACCTAATGGTTTATCGGCTATTGCCACAGCGGTGGTGGTCGTTTCTTCTTTATTCATCTAGAGATATCTTCCTGTGTAATGTAAATGTTTTGTTTTGTTTTGCAATGATTTGCCTCAAATACCGCATGACCCAATATTGAGCCATGCGGTTGAGATTCCGCGATTTCCACCATAGACCCTTTTAATGCTAAAATTTCTCCGGTCTTTGGTAATGCTATGTCACGGACAAGCGCATATTTTCCTTTTTCTATATTTCCTTCTTCAGTCAAATACCATTCATTTAATTCAGGTTTATATTCTGAAAGATCTACACCATTACTTTCTTTAAGAATCTTAATTAGTCGTTTATCGCTAATTTTTGTATGTTCCTTAATGAGATACAATGCCGCGGCGTAACGTGCTATTGTACTTTTGCCTAAAGGGATTTTTCCTAAAAGCCTTCGAATATTAAATACTAATTTATGAAAAATTGTGTATGATGATTTTTCTTTAGGTGTTTCAGGTTTTTTAACTTTTACTCCTTGATCGTCTACAATGCCTTGTTTAAACGCGTCGGTTTTTATCCAAGGCATCGTCAAAAGACGAAGAAATCGTAGTGCGTAAAAAAAGTCTGGTCCTCTAAATAATCCCATAATTATATTTCTTTCAGTTTGTTAGCTATATTCAAATCAATATTTATATCTTGATAAGTGTTCGGTTGTAAATAATTTAAAAATACTATAAATGTTTTTAGTGCAGGCCAAAGGTCTTCATCTATTTTATGAAATAGCATACGCGTTGCGGCATGAATTTCAAACACGTTATAAATTAAAATTATGTGATTCAGTATTAGTTTTTCTTGTATTTTTCCGTGATCGCGATATCTTCTAAGTAGTCTTACTACGTATTTAAAAGCTGCCAAATCACTATAAAACTCGTCCATAGATAGACATCTCGCATTAGTGTAATATTTAGCGGCAAATGTTTTAAAGTTTTGGCTATTCAGTTCGTCAAATAACAAATTATCCATACGGATTTATTTATCATTTCTTTCTACCCTTAAATGGGTTCATATTACCTTTAATCTGGTTAGCGTCGCTTTTATCAATATCACCTTTCTTTAAAGCCTTATCAATCTTTCTATTAAGGTTTCCGCCGTGTCTTTTGTATGCGTGTTTTCCATATTTAAGCATCGGCTCAGCCATCATAGAAGCCCATTTGATTTTTGCATCAACAACCTTTTTCAAATCTGCATCAGAAAGGTTAGACAATTGCTTAACTAGATCTTTCCAATCTTTGCTATTTGGATCAATGGTTTTTAATGCATTGTACTTTTTAGCAAGTGACGCAACATAATTATCAATCTTTGCTTCATTAACAGGAGGTTCATGACCCCACCCTAAGGCTTTTAATCTTTCATGATCTTCAGGCTTTTCGGCTCTTTCCTTTTCTCCTGTTTCTGGATCGTACATCCAGTGAGGTTCAAATCCCTTAGACTCACTTAATTCATCAATTTTTGTAGATTCGTTTGGCTCTGGAATATCGTAAAGGTCTACATAATTGCGGCCCTTCTTAGAATACACTTTTTGGACATAGAAGTTTTTACCACTAGTAAAGTAATACTTCATAAAGAGGTTCTTTTCCAATTCTACGAATCCGCTAGAAAAAGAAGCTTGTTTAAAATCAGCTTTTGGATACAACTTAAGAACATCAGCTTTATTTTTTGCTTTTTCAAGTTTTTTATCGTAACTACTTACAAACTTTGCTTCATCAACCTGAACCTCAGATTTTAGTTTATCTTTTCAACCATTAGATTCTTTCTTCGCGTCCCTCGCGGCCTTCTTTGCGGCCTTCTTTTTATCTCGGACTGCTTTGATTCTATCTTTAGCTTTTTTTAATCTTTCGCGGTCTTTAGCCTTTTTCTCCATTTTGTCAGCCTTTTTTGTTGCGCGATCTGCACGGCCTGAAGTAGTGACACGAGACTTAACAGCTCCACCTATTTTTTTACCTATACTCTTAAGTATACCTTCTAGCATTTCGTCGAGCTCTTCATCGGACATTTCATCAATGCTCAATGATTTTTCGTTGCACAGATCAAGTAAAGATTCTTCAATAAAACCTGCAAGGAATCCGTCATCCTGCCAACCCATAGGATCTTTCAAAATGCCTTCGAGGTCTTTCTTTTTGCCAGAAAGCTTAACCAGTGGCATTCCACCACCAGGACCTTTCATTGTTATAATTTTTGCTTTAATTTTATACTTTTTAAGAAGCTTTTCAAATTCCCGCGATTTGGGATCGGCAGTGTCAACGTCAATAAATGCTTCATCAAGATCGGTTGATTCACCAAGGATTTTCTTAGCTACATCTACATCCATTTCAGTAGGGAATTTCTTACCTTCGAATTCAAATTCGTCATCACCAGCAACTGCGGCCTTTGCAGCAGCTTTGGTAAATTCATTTGCTTCGTCGATATCTTTTTCTTCAAGAGGTGTAGAGCCACGACGCTTTCCTTTATCAATCGAATGGAGATCAACAAAGTCTTTGTCTGAAGGCTGAACCTCAGTTTCTTTATTCATAACACGCTTTGCCGCTTCAGCAATATTAGCGAGTGCTTGGTCTTGTGGTTTCATAATAGTTTTTTTTAATTTATAATTGAGTTTTTAAAATTTCGTAACTCACGGTTACAATTGTTTCAGATGCTCAACATGTTGAGCAAGATACTGATAATAATGCTGCTGCAGTTAATAGTAGTATTTTTTTAATCATAATTATTTTTTAGCTTTTAATTTTTCTACACGCTCTGCTTCTGCACGTTTCATTTTTGGCATTAGCTTTTTTGCGATCTTTTTAATGGCGGCCTTTTTCTTTTCAACCTTTTTGTCAAGTTGAATCTTTTGAGCAAATGACATACTCGCATAATCTTGACCGTCAGGGACAAATTTTTTGCGGATAATGTCAGTGGCTTTTTTCTGAGATCGTATTTTCAATTGAGCAGGTGAGGCCTTTTTGCGCATTGCGATCTCGCGTTTCTTTTTTATCTTAGGCATTAACCTTTTCATTTGACGACTTCTAGCAACTCGCTGAGAAGGTGTCAATGGTTTTTCAATAAGATAATCTTTAAACGTTTTCATTCAGGTGATCCAGTAAATAGCCAAGCTAAAGTAGCAACGGCTGTAGTGATTAATGCAGATATTGTAGTCCAAACGATAGATTTTATGGTCTTAATTGTAGATTCATTTTCGTGCTGAATATTTTCAACCTTGCGTAATCTTTCGTCCTGATTGACCATTTTTTGAAGAATCATACGAGTAGTCTCATCAAGGGAGATGATTTTTTCTTCAGCCCGTGCTAAAGCAATTACCGCTTCTGACATCCTATCGATTTTTTCTTCAATACGGTCTAATCTTTGTTTGTCTCCTTGATTCATTTCTCCCATTAGAATAATTTATACTATTTATAATATACTTAACCTCCAAACTCGTGGCCAGCGACGCGTTTCATTTGTTTTTCAAATTCTTTAAAATCAGGCTTTTTCTTATAAAGCTTGATTGAAATTTCTGGACGTTCTTTTCCTTTAATTCGCCATTTATAACCGTCTGCTTTATGCTCGTCCTTCGTTGTCTTTACTACACGACGTTTAAAACCATCTTCCCAAGTTTCTCCTTTGTATTTCCCTTCTCCCTCGTCTATAGATTCTTTCCGAACCTTTGCTGCTAAGTCTTTATCAGCTCCACCCCATGTTCCTTTACTTTTTGTAACAAAGGAATTGACTCGTGCATACGCCCATTGGTGAGGAGTTGCTCCTGGACGATGACCTGATTTCCAGGCGGCCATTCCCCTGTCAAACACCTTTTTCAATATGCCATATGGCATACCAGATTCTTCTGCTTTTTTCTTAAGACCGGCAATTTGTTTTTCTTCAAGTGGTGTGAGCTTTTTGTACGCTTTAACTAAGTCATCTGTACCTTGATCTAAAGCTTCCTTTTTACCAAATTTTTTGTGATACGCTTTTGTGTGTTTCGAAACCTTTGTCTTTGACCGAACATCTCCAGGTGCAGGCTTATAAGAACTTGGGTCATCATCATCCATTTTAGCTTGCTTATTAAACTGAGCTTGACGTTTTGCAGTGGTTGATTTTGATAAACCTTTTTTATAAGAAGGATTAATTTTTTCAATGAAATGTTTTTTATTATTTGTATCAACAACGTAATTTGACTTTCTTTCTTTAATTACGATTTCTTTATTAGACTCGGTGATTGCAGTATCTCCTACATTAAATATTTCGCCTGAAATATACTCTTCTCTTTTCTCTGAAAGACTTGGGAGTTGAACATGCTTACGAAAGCTAACCATTTCTTTTAATCCCAATCTTTTTCGAATTAGATTAAATAGAGTCATGTCTTCTCCGTATTCCTTTGGCAACCCTTGACTAAATGCTTTAAAGTCTCCATCAATTGCAGCAGCACGCATTTTAGAAGCACTCATTCCTTCGACACCTTCTGCGTCTGGGTGTCTTTTTCCTGCTGAAATAACTTCTATACCATCCTTAAAATCATAAAATCCGTGGCGGCCTTTAACACCATTATAATCTTTAAGGAGTTTTTGGAATTCCTTTAAGCGGTCAGAGCCAGCGACCATTGTTAGTTTAGTAAAACCTTGATCGTGTAAAATAGAAGCAATATGCAATGCAGTTTTTGCATTCTTATCTTCAATTATGTTTCTTCCGTGTTTTGGAAACATTTTACGCATAACACGAATTTTCTCTTTATACTTAAGAGGATTCTTCTTAGAATCATTTGATTGCGAAGCATATATACGATACTGATTTCCAATAGCTGCTGCTGCTACTTTGGTAATAAGCTTACCATGTCCAACAGTAGGAGGATTAAATCTTCCAAACGCAAAAACTATTGCCTTTACACGTTCTTCATTAAACTGTTTAAAGCCTTTAATGTTGTTTATTTTTTTCATCGTTCCCAACCTTTTATAACATCTTGTGAAAAATTGTTTGTAGAAAATTCTAATCGGTCAACTAGTTTAACTGCCCCATTAGTATTATAGTCGATCGCAACAAATCCTTCTGAACCTGTTACTTTAAAACCTTTTTTAGTTCTAATGAAAGTGTCAATTTCTTTTAACTTATCGAGTTTATTTATAATGATTAACTTAGCATCAACAATTGCATTCATTAGCTGAAACATCATGTCAAGGTTTTTTCTATTTTCCTTAGAAAAGAACTTCATTTCGTTTTCATTCTTCAGTGCTATATCTCGTTTGCCTTTATCACTTTTGCGCTTTTTGTACTCGGCCTTATGTTTTTTATCAAACCAAGCAATTAGATCATTTACATGCTTTGCAGTATTTTCAATACGCTCACGCTTTCTTACGAGTGTGTTATTAAATGTCTCAAGTTTGCTAGCAAGTTCTGGATTATTTTCTAACTCGTTAAGAGTTGTTGACTTAATCTTTTGGAAGATTTTACCAGCTTTTGAAAGTTGTGTAGTAACTTCTTCAGTATCTGCTTTAGTTAATGTTGCTGTACCAGAAAGATTTTTAAATCCAAGTCCAGCATCTTTTTGCCAAACACTTGATTTCTTTTTAAGAGAGGAAATGTCTACACCATAAGATGCAGTCATAGATTCAAAACTATCACCCTTGTAAGTTGTATGCCACACAATTCCTAAATTAGCTTTCGAAATTGTCTTTGCTAAATCAGAACCGGTAGGTACTGCATATACGAGTGTGTTAGGCTGAAATGTAATATACTTCTCACCGTCGATAGATTCAGGTTCAAGGTCTCCCTTTGTAAACATAAGATCTCCCTGAATAACGTCTTTAATACCAATATCTTTAAGTTCATTGAATGCTGTTACTAATTTGTCTGCTAAGTCGCCAGATGTATCGTTTCTCACATCGGCCTCTGACTTATAAACCATTGCTTTCGCGTTAAAAATACCTTTTTTAGCTACAAAAAACTTACCATCTGCAGGATCAATTCCGGCAAATACAGCAGGTGCTCCGTCCCACTTTTCAGTAACATCAGTTGAAGAACTAACTTTACCGGCTAACATATCTCTCAAAGAACGAAGAGCGAGAATTGATTCTCTTGCTCCCTTAACTCCGCCGTAAATAACACGATCTTCGATATGTGTCATGTGTGTGTTTTTACCTCCGCGAGATGCTTCTAGTATACTGTCACATATATCAACGCTATCTAATAGGTCTGTTACAGTTTTACCTTTCTCCCAAAACTTACATGACCAATAGCGTGCTTTCCACTTTGGGCCTGGATCTGTATCACATTGGTGACGAGCTCTAAATCCAGCTAACCTGCCGGGATCATCACGTTTAATCTCCATGTTAGGATCTCCAAATCCTAGTTTTATAACGTTGCCTTTTTCGTTTTTTACATAAACGTAAAACTTTTTCTTTTTATCATCAGAACGAAATGGCTTATTTAAGGTGACTTTCCGGCCATCATATTCTGCTTCGCTAAGATGTTCTATAAATGATTTCATTAATTAAATAGTGCTTTAAATTCTTTAGTCATTCCTGCTTGAAATGAAGGGGCCGATCCAAAGTTTCCTTTGTACCTTAGTTGTATTTGCATAATAGGTGTTTCACCTATTACTAAGAGATAATTTAAATTCGCAGCAGTTGCTCCTAGTTCAAATGCTTGCTTCTTTTTTGGATTTTTAATTATTTTTGCTTTACCTGCCGAAAATATGTTTTCTAAAACACTTGACATTGTGTCAATATCTTTGTATTCCCCCTTTGAAATTTGAGGACCTTTTTTTAAATATTGACCAATTCCAGTTACAAGTGCAAAGTCAAAGTTTACTTTTTTCAAATCTTTAAGCTCTGCTTTAAAGATAAGTTGGACCAAAGATTCTGCAAAAACATCTGAATTGCTTAATAAAATACTATCCATTTTAGACAGCACACTTTTTTGCGAAGTTAAAGATGAATTAATTATTTTATTATCTAAGGCTCTTACATATTGTTTCCATGGCCGCTTTTTACCAGAACCTACCAAAAATTCCATTTGTTTTCTCAAAGGCAATTTTGCAATTGGTTTAAGTTCTTCCTGTGTTTGCCTATTTAATTTTTTATAATTCCTAATAATAACAGCACTGTAGAAAATAGCAATTTGCTCTTCTAATTTATTTTTTAAATCTCCAAATTTTGAGTCAGCTTCAGTTGAGAATGCTGCTAACATTGAAGAAAATGATTTGTTAATTAATGTAGGATCTGCAGTAGTTGCAAGCTTTTTTTCTTTCAGAGATACACCTAAATAATTATTGCCCTTTTTAATAATAAAATCGGAAGAATTAAAATCTTTCATTCCGTACTTTGTTCTTTGAAATTGTTTAACGTCTTTATCCCAAGCTTGACCAGTTAAATATACCTTATCGGCGTTTAAGTATTCTTTAGGAATTGATTGCGCAGCAGAAATTGCTGAACACAATTTTCCATAGTTTTTGTCCATTCCAGCTACCTGTCCTGGTGTGTGACCTATAACATTACCACTATCTACTAACCTTTTTACTTTATCAATGATCACATCCATTTCAACATCATCAATTGGTGTTTCAATTTTTGGCAATAGCATTAATGCAGAAGCAAATAATTCATTAGGATCACCATCAGATTTAAACCCTCCTTGTGGCCGGCATTTTACGTGTACTGTTCTTCCGCTATCAGGCGAAATAAACGCAAATTCCTTTGATGCTCTACCACTAGCAACACTATCTAATGTGTATTCTGGGTGGTTTTTTATGTGATCTGATGCAGCTATAACATATGCTGGTCTTTGCGCACCATTCAAATACTTATCAATATAAACTGTTTTTGAATTTGTTTTAGTGTTTATACCAATGTCTTCTACCTTAATATGAGCAACAACTGAATCCAGCTCTTCCATAAAGGAATATAAAGATTTTTCTTCATCGTTTTCTGGAGGTCTTGTAGCTTCGGTAAAAAATGTTAAAAAAGATTTTAAATTTATCATATTAGCATTAAATTGTATTTCTATTTATAATACTTATATCCTTAACAATATGATTAATACTAAATCTGTGAAGAAAGCCATCGCATATAAAGACCTTTTTCGCGGCCGTGTGCTTCAATTTCCCATGGTTGATCATAATAATCCATTTTAGAAATGTCAACATTTTCTCCTTGCCATTTACAAACTTTATTAGTGGAAAAAAAATCTTTTAGTTCGCCTCTAGCATACTGCTTAACATGAACCATTTCATGAGCAACTGTCTCCATCATCGCCGTTTCGTCTTGCGTAGAATCAATGCGTATAGTAAACTCTCTAGGTCTGTTGCAAGAATCATCCTCCCAAATACAATCACCTGCGAGAGATTCCTTTTCAGTAAGGCGGCATATTAACTGTATCTTAATAGATAGTTTGCCATAAAGTCTTGGCATTAGTTTTTTTACGCAAAACTCAGATAACGATTTAACATTATTTCTTTTTCTTTTTCCGGAGCCACTTACTTCAACCATTTTGATCTAAGTCAATTCTACCACAAAAATCAGCTTCTGTAAATACCTTTTTTACAGAAAATACACTTATTTTGGTGTTCAATTGAACATATTTAGATCTTAAAGGCCGAAAAGTCGCTATTTCCGCATGGTGCTGCAGGTGTTGTAATTTCATCACTAGATAATGTCTGAGCAGAATCTTCTACGTCAAATAAACGCATTTTAGCTCGATCAATACCAACAACAAACCTTTTATTTTGAGTTGGATCATTGTAACGATTCTTTAGTTGTTTGACCATTAGCTGATTCATACCTTCCAACTGCTCAGTAGAAATGAGTGCTAGCATTAAGTCCGCGGTAGCAGGAAGACCAAATGATTCAGAAGTATCTGTCAGCTCAACATCAGTATTGCCAAACCCTGAACGAGTAACTTGAGTAGCTGACCAAATTGGAACATCGTGCTCAACAGCTAAACCTCTAAGTTCTTCAGCAATTGCTTTAATAAGAGAGTATGTATTAACAGAACCACCTAGCCCTTTGATTCTTGATGATCCCATAATATTAAGATAATCAACATAGACAACATCAGGCTTAAAGTTTTTCTTAAGCCTGAGCTCATCAAACAGAGCTCGGAAATGACCGACGTGCGCTGTAGCTGTAGGATATTCTTTTACGATAAGTTTGCCTCTAGACTTCTCCTTGAGCTTGCTAACCTTGGTATCAAAAAGTTGTTGAGGCAACGTCTCAAGTTGATCAATCGGGACATCAAGTAAATTTGCATCGATGCGCTCAGCAATCCTTTCTTCTGCCATTTCGAGAGTAACGTATAGTACGTTGAGTCCAGCGGCGAGATTGGCACTAGCAAAGTGACACATTGCCAAACTTTTTCCCACACCTGTACCTGCCAATATGATGTTAAGAGTTTTATTCGAAACACCACCTTTCGTAATGGTGTTAAAGAGCGATAAGTCGAAAGGTATTTTGTCTTCTTGAGCATGATAGAAATCGTATCGTTGGGTTGAATTTTCAAAATAGTCGTGGCCGACATTTGTATCAAAAGACACTTGAAGCGCCTTGGATAGTATTCCGGGGATTGCACCATCAGTTAGTTGTTTCTCCTTTCCATCGATGATGCTTATAGATTTAATGATAGCAAGATAGACTGCTCTATTCTTACACCACTCCTCGGTAGAGTTCAGTAGCCATTCTCTGTCAATCTTCTCATGATTACATAAGTCAAGAATTAAATTATGAATCTCGTTCTTATTTGACTTATTTATAAAATCTGACTTTTGAAACTCAACATCTAAAGCAGATGATGTAGGCAGTTTGTTGTAATTACCTAGGAATTGGAGTATTAGTTCATACACAGGCCGATACTCGTTTTCAAAGTATTCGGGCTTTAGGTGCGGTAGGGTCTGACGACAAAATTCTTCATCATTCGTCAGATTCTTGAGTATCAGCTTCTGTAGATTCGTCATTAACTTTTTCTTCGATTAAAGTGATAAGTATATCACCCATAAAATTTTTAAACGCCTTAGATTTTTCTAATTTAGTTTTCTTTTTTCCCTTAGGAACTTCATTAATTGTAAAGTCAAATTTGACAACTGGTTCATCAACTGTACCTTTGATTTCAACTTTACCATAGGTATATACTACACCATTATAAGGACCTTGTACAACCTTTAATGAATATAATTCACTATCACCTTTTTCGACAAATTGTATATAGCGGTCAACATTTATTTTATTCGCTGCCATCTTCAACCTCCTCTGTTACCATTTCTACTGTTCCAATTTTAAACATTTTTTCAATGTGCTGTGCGAAATCAGTCTTTTCGAAGACTGGTTCCCAAAAAGCCTTTTCTAAAGTTTGCTTAGCACGAACGTTTCCGGATAGCTCTTCACCATTAGCTGGATTTTTTGCTTGGTACCAACCATTTTTGGGCTTAATGACATACCCGCTTTTTAGAGCTACATCAAGTAAACCAGACCATTTCTGAATGCCACCTTCCCAAGAAACTGAAATAGGAATTTTAGATTTTTCTTTAACGAATCGAGACTTTTCAACGTTTACAACAAAGTGATACCCTTTGATTTCAGTGCCATCTTTTTCTTGACGGCGGCCGATGATCCAAACATTATCAGCAGAATACATTACACCAGTTCCGCCTGAAACAACAGCTTTCGGAAACATACCTTGTTCCATATAAGTATGGTTAATAGCAAGCAGGGGGATATCTTTAAGAGTTAATGTTGGTGTGATCATTCTAAACAGACCTTTGAGAGCCTTTGCCCGTGTCATATCAGCGACTGATTTCATGTTCTCAGCATCCTCAACTTCTTTCTTAGAGGCGATATTTCCAACAGAGTCAATTACAACAATGACTTTATCTTTGCGATCGATCTCATTTAATTGGTGTACAATGTCAAACTTCAATTCTTCAATGTTAGTAACAGGAGTGTGAAGCACCCGTGAAGTGTCAATACCAAAAGATTCAAAGTAGGATTGTGGAGATCCAAACTCTGAATCATAAAACATAAGAACTGCATCATCATGCTTTTTTAAATAAGCCGCAGCCATCAAAAGTGCAAATGACGTTTTAAAATGCTTAGATGGACCAGCTAAAACTGTAAGGCCCGAGGCAAGTCCTCCATCGATTGATCCGGAAAGCGCAACGTTAATCATTGGCACCGGTGTTGTTGTCAGTTCTTTTTCAGAAAAAAGTTTTGATTCTGAAAGAATTGCTACTCCTGCGGAGCGTGACGATTTTTTTAATTTATCTAATAGTGACATGGTTTCCTTAATTTGTGATACAATTATATACTAATCGCGGTTGTTTGTACAACCTTAAATAAACGATTCAAGTGTTTGTGGTTTTTCTTTAAATTCATAGGTTTGTTTTTTGTTGTCAAAAACACCAAACTCTGCTTTTTTTGTATTTAACTTTCCATCAAGCCAATCCAAAATTGTTCTTGACATATCTTCCGCGGTTGTAACTGGGACGTTTTGACAAATCATATTAAGATTCTTTTTTCCACCTACAAGCTGAAAATCTGAAGGCATTTTCATAATTGAAAGACACTCTCTTACTGTAAGATATCTATCTTCAATCGGATGAGTAAGACACGTTGGTAAATGACCAACAAAAGCGCCGATATAGTCCTTAGGAATTTCTGTTATTTTACGCATGATGTTGCCACCATTTTCAAGTTTTTCATAAATTTCTTCGCACCGCTTAGCCTGTTTATCATATTTATGCGCAGTCATCCATTTAGCAACTCTGTCATACTTAATTCCGCAGTTTTCAAGATAGTCTAAGGGATTAATACTTCGTTCAATTTTTTCTTGGAATTGAGAGTGAGTAACACCTCCTTCAAGTTCTTCTAAAACAAAACGGTAAAAAGGATTATCAGTTGGTTTATTAGTATTAACAAGAACATTCATTGGATCTTTTTCATCAACATATGCGTTAATAATAGTATCTTCAATTTTTTCGTGCGGCCGTCTGAAAAAAGGAAAGATAGGTATTGAATCTCCCTTCCAAAAAAAGTAAAAAGACCTGTCGCGCGTTTGACTTAAGCCATGAAGTTTAGACTTAGTTTTATATAAAGACAATGTATAACCTTTATCTTTCGCCAGTTTTCTTAATTGGTCAACAATAGGTTTACCCATATTAGATGCAAGTCGAGGAGCGTTTTCACCCCAAAATACTTTAGGCTTAACATTTGTTAAAACGTATTCCGCAGATTCAATCATCCAGTTATTTGCTTTATTATCAATGGATGCAGAAGGACTTAAAGAAGATAGACCTGCGCACGGACATACTGCATTAACTACATCAACACTATCTGATCGGCCATTACCTTCGTCAATTACGTGGTAAGGAACTTCATTATTATAGTGATTAAGAAGTTGTGAATCATTAGCCTTAAATGCTGAATACGATAAAATGTATTCAGGTCTTGCACCAAAGACATTCTGCATCGCAATAGTTTCACCCCCTATAAGTGGGACAACAGAAGCGTATTTATAGTTCATTTTCAATATTATTCATCAATTCTTTAAAGGTGTAATCAGCATCTTGGTGTAGTTTGTAAAATTCAAATGCCTGATTTCTCATTGCTTCACGTTTTTTAGGATTATTTTTAAGTTCTAAAATTTGTTGAAATGCTGCGTCAAAGTTATTTTCGTCAAGCCAAATAGTTCCGCTATTATCACACTCAGTTAGTGGTTTTCCATAGTGTCTATGTATACAAATATCTCCGTACTTTTTATTAAAGACAGGAATTGTCCCCGTGCAGACAACTTCACAATGAGTATATTCAATAGAACGATAAATAAACCGCTCTTTCATTCTCGAAAGCTGATATCCAAATCCGACATTTGACATTCTTTCAAGCATTTCGCTATGGTTATAAGGACCAAATAATTGTACAAGAGATCCATAAGCTTCAGATAAATCGTATGTGTTAGGGTTTTCTCTGGTGCGTGTATGATCTTCAAATTCATACAATTCTCTAAATAGTATCATTGCCGGAGATCGATCAATACCTTCAAATGTTGTAAGAAGATTATTTGGTCTAAGATACTCATCATGAAAAATAAACATTTCTGGGTAACCTTTCCAAGGTGTAGTGCGACCAATCCACTTATGATGTCGTTGATTTTCACAGCTTTCTTTCCAATATTGTTCTTTTACCTCGTCAAAATACATACCTGGTTGGAAAGGTAATATTGGTGTACCTTCATTTACACCAAATAAGTCTACATTGCTACCTACTTTTTCACTAGCATAAATTCCAAAATCACTTTTTGTAGAATGAGCAAAAACTACTTTGGCTGCAGCTAAAGCTTCATCCAATCCCGCATTACGCCGAATGGAGATCATGTTGTGATCGTGTTGAATAAGAACAATTGGGACAGTGATTTCACTAATCATTCTTTTAAAATTATTAACCGCTTCTATTTGTAAACTTATCGGAGGGAGGGAATTGATGATAGCAACATCAGACTCGTTTATTTCTTTAATAGCGATATCTACTTCAGCATCTTTAGCAAACTTTACTTTACTAATATTATCGACGTTATGACATTTTGTGCGTGACCATGTCTTGTCTTTAGAAGCATAGACTTTATAATTATATCCATGCTTGTCATAATATTTACACTGCTCAATCGTAAACTTTGTCACCCCGCATCCTTCAATACCACGACCCATTATTATTGAAATATTCTTCATAATATTATTTATGACCACTAGGTTCTTTGCGGTTTAAAAAATCACGGTCGGGTGATTGACCTTCAATACCATGTCGCATGTACGCAACCATGAATGAAGAGTAATTAATCAAATCCTTTGCAGAGTCTTCTAAAGATTCAAAGTTTTGTGTATATTCTGTGTCGTATTCCATTGCCTCAAGAACTGATTGCATACGAAGAACTTTTGCGTGAACAATATCAAGGATTGAGACAATTCCGCGAGGATAATAATCTGCCTGTTTTATGCGTGAGTTAGGATTTTGATAGTCATTAGACTTTTTTATTTGTAAATCTGCACATTCTTCTAAAACCTTAATTGATTCTTTTTCACTTTTCATAGTGTTATTATACTATTTTTTATCAAGCTTGTAAAACAAATTGTTTCTTATTTTTATCCCAAGAATATATACCGTGAAGGCTATAGTCTGCAGTCACCTTATCTCCAATAAAAATATATAAGATATCAGGATGGTCCCTCCACACGTCTTGACGAGCGCGGTTTGCTCTCTTTAAGACATATGGAACGTAATAGTCACCTTCAGTTACTTTTACTTCTACACAACTATTGTCTGCATCAATAACGTCTTTGTATTTTCTAATATCATCAGTGAATCCCATTTCCTTTATAAGGAATACTTCAGGGGCATGACCATATAAGGTTGTTTCTAAGATTTGTTCGAATGACCTTTTTAAACGTGTACTTGTCTTTGAAAAGATTTCATTTGCTTCTGCCTTAGCTCGGGCAAGATAAAAATCACTATCTAACTGAGATGCGTTAAACTTCATGAGTCGCCCATTGATGATTGAGCAAGAGATTGAACTTCATCAGCTTTTTTTCTTGCTTTAATTTCCTTATCAATAAACTTAAAATGCCGCTCGTATACGTGCAAAGATCCTACTTGCCAAGTAATGTCACCAGCCGAATAAGTATTTTCACCAAAATCATTTAGATCTTTCACTAGGCGATCAAGCACAAACTTTTGCCAGGCATAATCATTTCTGTAACCAAACACAACATCATTTGATCGCATTTGAACAACAGCATGAAGAGCATTGTCGCGAACCATATATTGGACAGCATTAGTGCAAATGAAATCAGACATACCATCAACACTAAAATCGTCATGCATAGTAGGTCTTTGGTAAATCATAACAGCTCTTCGCGAATTTGGATCACATAAAAGTTGTTGGCACACGTGGTTGTATTGCTTATGGTTTTCTTTACTAAAGATCAACTGACCGTAATTAGAATTAATTTTGCCTTTTGTCGATGATATCTGTTTCCATATTTCAGGCGTTTTTTCAGGAATGTCATACACATAAAGACTTTCGCTAAGATACCAATCAATTTCTCTTTTGATATACTCATCATTAGGAGTACCAAATATTGATACTTCATCAGCAGTAAAAGATGCACCAACAATTTCAAGTGTTTTTACACCTGTTTTGTCAGTAACGTATTTTTCCGTATTGTACAGATCAATAAACAGATCGCGGATATCCTTGGTTTGCATGAGTCAATTATACACTATTATGTGTTATTTGTAAATAATAAATTACTCTTCAATAATTTCACCAGAAAAAATTCGCTCTGCGAGTTCATTAGCATCGCCAGGGATACGGTTTCCATTAGGGAAATACGCTTTAAAATTCTTAAATTTTTCTCCGTTAAACCAAACCAGAGAAATATGTTTCTGTCCGTTCTCATACCAAGAGTCAAAGGGGCCATGTAGTTTTCCATTTTTGATTCCGGCCTTTGCAAGCATTTCACCATTAAAATGGTATCTAACAGATGTTCCCGTAAATAAGCTATCACGCCCCATGTTTGCTGATTTATAAAATGTACTCGTTGCGTAGTCTGTGTACAAATTATCGGCATTTACTGTGGGTCCTTCTGGGTAATCAGGCCCACGAGAAACATACGCCTCTACTCCATACTTGATTAAAATTGATGTTAAAAGAATAAGTGTTGATAATATTGTTGCTTTCTTCATAATGTTTTTTTTAAATAATTTTGCGCCAACTATTTAGTGTGTGTTTAAAGGGACTACCTTCAATAAGAATAACGCGGTCGAGCATTTTCGCTGCTATTTCTCTAATCTCCTTTTGCGCGTGTTGGCTTTTACGCAGTTTAATAAAATTAGCGAAAGATCGTAAATTAAATTGCACGTCTGCTTGGATTCGACTATTATAAGTTTTAAAAAACCTAGCGCTTTCCTTTGCTCTTTTTCTACCGAGTGTTGGCTCAAGATCAGCCAAGCATTTGTGATATAAAATATTTCCGTCTTCTGTATATTTCTCTAATCTCTTCTGCCACTCGTCAGGCCAATCATCAGGAATAAACATTTTGTCTTCCTTCAGTTCTTTGTATCGCGCCGACTCAGCATTAAGCGAAGATAATCTATGCTTAAGTAAATGAATATGAGAGGCGATATCGCAATCAATAAGGAAATGTACGCTGCATTTTTCAAAGGGTGTTTCGTGTCCTTCGCGCCAAAGCATGTTGATGAGCTTCGGAATTCTTTTTCGCTTTTCTTCATTTAACTCTCTTGATGTTGATGTCCATGCGCTACATGCAATAGTTTCATCAGAACCGTAATGTCCTATTAATTCTACCGTATTTTCCATAAATTATTTATTCAGGACTTACAACGATATAATCATGAAATTGTTTATAGCTATTTGCATACTCAACACACGATTTAAAATCTCCAGAATGATCAACATATGATGAGTCAACCACATAATACGGGCCTTTCGGGTGTGGATACTTTTCTGAATTCTTAACTAAATGTGTTGAAGACATTCTCCATCCTTCTGAGTCTTTTCTAACAATAGTTTTAAACTTAAGAGTATCAGAAGGATGGGAATCTTTTTCAAAAGAAGATACCATTTTATCAATCTGCCACTTAGTTAGAAAGACGTGTGCTTCAACTTTTTTTGGTTCGCTTAACACCACCTTTTCTACAATTTCTACATTTTTTGCAGCATGTGCTGACCAAAATGTAACACCCCAAATAGGAACGGCTAAAGCAAATCCTAGTAATATTGTTTTTTTCATAATTTAAAATTTTAGACCTGACCGTTTTGCGATGCTCGATGTTCTTCTCCAAAATACTTGCGAAGACATTCAAGTCTGTCATCAGCATCTACTAAAAGCTCTAGAGCTTGTCTTGAATTTTTCCAATAATCATCTGTAGAGTGATCACCTATACCTGCCGGGTAATCAGAAAGTAGATCAATAGAAAGCAGAGCTTTTTTTCTGTCAGCAATTGCTTCTGACCAAAGCATTTCATATAATTGTCGTTTCATAATATTTTAGAGTTTAGATAAAAAATCAACTGCAAAACTAAATGCAGCTATTAAACCAATAAATGTCACCCAGGCAACGAGGCCGAAGAAGACAACATTTTCAAAGAACACTCTTTCTTTTTCTTTTTTCATACTCATAGTTTCTAACTTGATTATGTCTATATTCTAACCTATTTTCACAGAAATGTAAATAACTATTTTATATTTTGCGCACTTTTTTGCTTAAAAACAGTCATAATTGTATAAAACTTCTAAAATGATACACTTTTGAGGGCGAAATCTATCGCTCTTGCAGCCTCAAGTTTAACGGGTCGGCCTTTATACCAACCACCATTTTCAGAATCTATTTCGCGGACTAAAGATTCAATATCTCCAGGAGTTATCGGATATTTTCTGCGAATTGCATTTGCGGCAATACTCATCATAATTCTATACATATGATGATACCAACCAGATTGATTGATTGTAACGTATTCAGACACCAACTGTTTATTTACAAATGGGCAATCGCGGTAAGACGACCACTTAATATTTGTATTTGTAAGCTGATTAGCGTAGTGTTTTTTGAGCTCTTCTTGAATAGCTTCTGGAAGATGATCACTTAATGTATTGCCAGATGATACGACAAAATCGTGTTTTGCCATAAGTTTTTCAGGATCTAAAAATGGTCCGTCGTGTGTAAATATAAAATTATACGCATTGGGATATTGTGCTGGAACATAATACATTCTAGAAAGATCTTTAGTTTGAGGATCTCCAAGAGAATTGTATTCTTTGTTTAATGCAAACCACAAATGCTTTATTTTTTCAGCTTCAACATGTTTAGTCAATGGGAAGACGATTCTGAACTTTGGTTTTTCTTTCGATGAAGATGCAGAGCTATAGCACACGAATCTATTACCCTTAAAGGTTTCGATCGTTTCTTCAAAAGAGCCTTCATATTCATCAATGTCCATAGCAACCCAACTAGCCCATTCAACAACATTACGATTAGCGCGTGTAGTACCTTCAGCATACGTCGCGGGAGTAATAAGAGGTGATCCATCTTTTCTTTCGCCTTTTTTTGGTTTATAGCCTGGTTGTTTACTCAGTGAATATA
>Ga0181396_1000097_pt1 | contig 19063 bp, 23 predicted proteins | sample 19SPOviralmetaG_FD_130125 | JGI IMG/M metagenome (GOLD analysis project Ga0181396, IMG submission 130125) | Marine viral communities from the oligotrophic San Pedro Time Series (SPOT) site, San Pedro Channel, CA, USA - 19 SPOT_SRF_2011-01-11 | ecosystem: Environmental > Aquatic > Marine > Strait...
AAAAAGCCTAGAAATCTGCGTTTTAACCTGTAAAATCAAGGAAAAATAATTTAAAAAAACTTTTGAACGGTCGTCCGAGCGGGGGGTATTTGGGTGGTAATTTTGTTACCTCGGAGAGATTCGAACTCTCAACCTACAGATTAGAAGTCTGTTGTTCTATCCAGTTGAACTACGAGGCATTTTGCTTTACATATTGTCTGTAACGTGTAAAGGTTTTTGGGTTTTCTTATCAGATCATTTTGGGGTGACCTTATTGAATTACTATAGGGGGGAATACAAATCTCGTATAAGATAATTATAAATACGTCTTAACTGAATACGTCCATAGACTGTAATACAAAACTGTTGTCCTTTGAAACTTTGTTTCTTGGTTAACCTATCTACAAAACCTAACCTTAGTAACTTCTTATGTTCTCTGTAAATCGGTGTCTGATTGGATCTATTGGCTAACCATCCCATACGTTCACATATGGTTATAACTTCTGGCATAGTATAATAACTAAAGTCCTGTTTGTTCTCACTCTCTCGTATTGCACAGGCTAAGAAGATCATGACTGTTCTGTACTGTAGTTCATGGTCTAAACTCTTAATGTATTTGTTTACGCTGTGATGATGGCTGAACAACTCAACCAATTTCTTGGCTACAACCATGGACGTAATACTAAGTAAATCACAAAGGATATTAAACCAATACTGTACATGAATTGTAATACTTTGTAATTCTGATTGTGTTGATGTTTACTTCTTCCTTGTCTCAATTCTCTGTCTTCTCTTGTCATCTCTTATTTAGTTTTAATTGTTAGTACTCAAAATCTTCAGGACGTTGCATCGTTAACATAACGAGGTCAAAATATTTACAGATCCTGCGAACGTTTCCCCTTTTGTGTGATATCCAGGCCAAAAAAGCATCCATCATGTCAATAACGTATAACAAACGATCATAACATACTGGTTATCAGGTAGGTGGGTGGGTATGTCTGAGTCCTAAGTGGACTGTTTTCGGATTTCAATGCCGATTTCTCAGGGTACCCAGTTCCTCTTTTCTCGTTCCCCTTTTCGATCTGTGACCCCATATACTAGGTGTTGCCACACAAAGACATCTACAATGACGTTCTGAGCAAATATAAGAAACTTTATTTAATTTTTAATGGTGTTATGCCGGACCATTTTTTAGACCATCTTAGAACCTTTTAAAATGATTCGGGGTGACAAACATGTAGTATATTGGTTTAATATAATATACTAGTATTATATATTATATATATTATATATTATACTATATATATAGAGGGGTAGCCAATTTGTCTAGCCAAGATAGCCATTATGTCTAGCAGTTAATATTAATGTTAAAAACTTGTTAATTGATTGCATCTGAACAGTCGTTCATTTCGTTAAATTGCATGACAATGAATATGATTGGACAACGAATAGCAGTTAAGGTTTCAAAGAAATACAACGATGAGGTTGAGTTTTCTTCTGGAGAAAAACTGTTTTTAGACGTTACCTGGAATCCAGAACATCACGTTACGATATGTGGAGAGGTCGTGGCTTTGCCTAGAGGAGAGTGGTGTAAAAACACAAGAGGAGATTGGATCAAGCAGGAGTTACAAGTAGGCGACCTAGTCTATTTCAATTATCTAACTGTAGATACTGAAAATCTTGTAACAGGGGAAAGGGATGTCTACCTTGTCGATTTAGAGGAGTGCTTTAGTTTTGTGAGGAGCGGAAGCCTAACTGCTATTTCCAATCATGTATTAGTGGAACCGGAAGTCATCGAGGAAAAGGTAGGATCTATATATGTAGGTGTACCAAAGAAAAGCGAGACAGAAGGATATGTTAGGCATATAGGTGCTCCACTTAAAAACAAAGATGAACTGGGTTTGATTAGTGGGGATAAGGTAAGATTTCATGAGAGAAATTCTTTTCTAAACAAAATCGAGGGTGTTGAATATTATGTGATGAAACAGGACGATTTATTAGGGAAGATAATTGGAGGGACCGTATAACATACCAAAATGTATTTTTGATCATGCGAGATTATATGTCGACACACGAGTCATGGCCAATCGTGACCACTACAAAAAACTATACTGGAAGTCTAGGAGTTACAAATACAAGAATCCTATTCTATTTGACGAGCCAGTAGACAACGAATTCTATACAGATTTTAAGGGAATATTAGCAGAACTGTTAGTTAGACACCACTTTGATTTAAAAGGGACTAATTATACTACCTCAGCCTTTGTAAAAGAAAAGGGAGTTTCTGATGCTGATTTAATTGTAAATGATAAAAAGATTGATGTTAAGGGTTGTGAGAGATCCCTTAAGGTTAATATGTTTACTATAGAAAAATTAGATGTAGACTATGTATTGTTTGTTTTATTCCTATCAGGTCAAAGATATGTTTTATTAAACTTTAAAAAGAAGGATATAAAGGATTGGGAAGTGGTTACAATAAACGATCGTAATAAATACTATGAGTTTAAGGTTGATAAACGTAGGTTTAGATATGACACCCCAAATCAAACTACCCCCAAATAAAAATTTTTAAAAAACGAGTAGCGAAAATAAGCCCCCGAAATGAAAAAACACGTTAAATTATACCATGAAGCCTTTATGCACGAGCCGGGTGATTGGATAGGGTGCGAAGTTTGTGATACTACTGCTGTCGATATACACCATATAGATCCCAGAGGAATGGGAGGTTCAACAGAAAAAGATAGTCCGGAGAATTTAATGGCATTATGTAGAGAGTGTCATTCATATTTTGGAGATAAGAAAAAGTTTAAAAACCTACTAAGAATAATGCATCGTGAAAAAGTTAAAAATATCTTTGAATCATTTAGCAGCGACCAAACTGCCTAAACCTTTATTAAGAGATTATATCTTACAAATGAAGATAGATCAACCATACCACCCTGCGATAAAGGTACTTCAACTTCATTGGGATAGAATGTTATAAGTTTTGTATTGCTCGTTCGATTTTGTCTACTACAGACATCTTCACACCATATAGATCTGGTGAGTTAGCATTTTCTAATGCTGCTAATACATCTAGAAGTAATTCAACCTTTCTTATTGCTAGTACATCTACTGCGTTTTGGTCACTAAGTATAAACGATTGATTTTCTCCTGCTGACATATTATTGATCCTTTTTAATTTTTTTAATTTGCTGAATCATTTGTTTAGATGGTTTTTTTCCTGAACCTTTTGCTGCTCTTATATTATCCCATAATCCTCTTTGAGAATAACTTCCATCTTTTCGTTTTATTAAATCTCCCATAACTTAGTATTTAGATTTCGGTTTTACCTTAGGTTTAACTTTTTTGATTATTTTATGAACCACACCCTACACATTCAATATACGAATCTGTAGGTTTTACACCATTAATTTTCATGGTTAGATTATGAATCTTGTCAGCAATTTCCATTTGCTCTCCAAAATCAGAAGTCATAGATTTTAATATTTCTAATTCTTCTACTTGTTGTTTTAAATCTTTAGCCATTATTTAAACTTTCCTTTACCAGTAGTTGTAACAGATCCTCTACCATCTCGACCCCCTAATAAATAACCATATCCATTTGCTCTAGCCCATTTAGCAGACTCTTTTTCAGATGTTTGTGATTTGAATATTTCATATAGTTCTTTAGGAGTCATATCACCACCTCTTTTTCTCATTTGAATTGCCAATTTTGATATTAAACCTTTAGGTAACCCTTCAGCCCAATGTTGTGTTTTAATCCAGTCTTCTCTAGTTTGAGTAATAATTTTTTCTTCTCTAGTAGGAACTTTTTTTATAATTTTTTCTTCAGAAACAACTTCTATAGGTTTTTTACCTTTATTAAATTTATCTCCTTCTCTTATAAAGTTTTCTATAGAACCAAATTCTCTTTTCTTACCATCAGGTAATTTATCCCACGCTGTCTGCCAAAGAACTCCAGTAGGCTTATGACCAGGCTCTAATCTTTTCTTTTTTATTATTTCTTCTACTTCTTTTTCTCCTTCGATAATTTCAATTCTCTGTCTTTTATTTGCAGTGTTTTCATCACCACCTATATAATTCCAGTCATAATTATCATCTTCTGCTTTTTTCGCAATCTCTCCCGCTCTTCTAATAGCCTCTTCCTTATCAAAATCTGTAGCAAGTTTTTTAGTTTCTTCTTCACGATCTGTCTTTGCTTTTCTTATAGAAAGAAGTCTATCTTTTTTTGCTTTAATTTCATCATTACGCTTTTGAGTAAAGGCTTCTCTTTCTGCTTTTCGTGCTTCCAATTTTTCTGTAAGAAGTGCTTTTTTTTCAGCAGCATCCTTTTCTCTTTCAGACATAGCATTTGCTCTAGCCTCCATAGTAGCCTTACGTTTTGCGATAAGAGCCGCTATTCTTGCTTTTCTCTCATTTATTTTTTTTTGCCTTGGGTCAATAATTTCTTCGTCTTCCATAATATTTATTTGTTTATTTAAACATTGCTTCACTCATAGCATTATAATTAACGCTTGCGTTAGGATCTAATGTAGAAGTATTATAAGTACTTGATTTCTCTTGCGGTTTTTTGTTTGCTAACCTAGCAGCACGAACTCTAGCCGCTTTTTCTCGCCTTAACTGCCTCTTATTTTTTGTAACAGGTTTAGGTGCCTTCATTGCAACTTCATCAGGTTTTATTTGCATAGGTTTTATACCAATTTTTTTAATTACACTAACTGGTTTCAATTTAGGTCTATCCATAACTTACTTATTACATTTTTTACACTTACTGTAAGGTTTTCCACACTTACACATTTTTTTTATTTTTGAATATGCCATAACTATGCTTTTTTAATTCTACTTTTTTCTATTCTACCTCTATTTGTAGATTGATCTTCAAATCCTACAATCACACCATTTTTATGTGATGCATCTTTCTTGTCTCCATTCCCATATGTACCCTTCTTACGATTGTACTTATTAAGAAGTGCTCTATATCTTATCATAGCAGGAGAAGACTGAAACTTTTTATATTCGTCTTTGTAATCTCTACCCGCCATTATTTCTTTTTATTTTTTTTAATTCTTTTTATAGTCTCTTCTTTTTTATTAGACTGTGCTAATAATTCTGCTGCTGCGGCATCAAAACCTTCATCACCAGGCTTAAGTGTAACTCCATTTTTAGTTACTGATCCAACACCTTTTTTACCATCTGTTCCATATGCTAACCCAACTGTACCTGATAATGATGTTGTGACTGAAGTATTTTTATTTATACTTTTTAATGGTTTGCCTTCAGGGTTATCTGCGTTGACAACAGGAGGTTTTTTATCTTTTTTAACTACAGGAGGTTTTTTATCTTTTTTAATTTTAGGTATATCTTGTTTAACTTTTTCTATAACTTCTTTACTTTTCTTTTTTACTTTTTTTATAATTTTATTTAAACCAGAAGGTCCTTTGGCTTTTTTGTATTCTGACTTAGCCTGCAACTCTTTAATTTTCTTTCTTATATTATATGCTTTCTGATGCTTACCAGAATCCTCAGCAAGTTTCGCTTTTAATCTAAGTTTTTCAATTTTATCCATTATAATTTTAAGTTTATACCAATCTTTGTAAAGACTAGGTTTTTATCCCAAAACTGGGTTCTTTCGTGTTCTGTAAAGATACCTAAGTTCTTGCTAATATTCCATCCAAAAACGACTCCGTAATTGAAATCAAGCCAATTGTCTTTGCCAATAAATGTTTCATAACTGTAATCTTCATCACCATATATGTGTTGATGTTTAGGAAATATATTTCCCCAACTATGAAGCCAGAATTTATCTCTAAAATAATAGTAATCTGCACCCACTACAAAAGATAATGTTCCTAGTATACCTATAGCATCTAATTCTCTTTCATTATAATCTGTAACAATATCTGTATAATCATTTTTTCTAAAATCTAAATCTGTATCAGCAATTCTTTCTCCATCTTCATTTAACCAATACCAGTCTATTTCATCTGCTTCTCCATCAAAGTCATAATCAATGTAATATCCAATATCTTGAAATCCATAATCATATGCTAAGTCCCACCAATTGTTGTCATCTAGATAATCCGAGATTGGGGAATAACCATAAGGTAAATGTGTTCTTACAGCCGCACCCGCAGATACACTAAACTTTTTACCTATAGGTAGTCTCAGTCTTAAATCTGCTGTTTTATAATCTAAACAAATTAAACCATTGTGTTGCATCTCTACTTTAGCAATCCAATAGTCAGCAATATATCTAATTAAATATCTTTCACTTTTAAAATCTCTACCCTGCTGTCTTCCTTTACTAAACTGAAATAAATATTCAAGCCCTTTAACAGATCCAATATTACTAGACAAAGACATGTTTTGTTCAGATCCATCATAAAATCTGTTTTCTCTGTTTTCATAATCCATTCTAGCAATTTTTCTAATACCAAATGAAATAGTATAATCGTTAGATGTTTCTGGAGTGATATTAATAACGTCACCCGCTTGTGTTACAAAATATTGTTCAGGTGTAAACAAAGGGCTAGTTTCAGTATAAGATCCAAATACTGTAGAGTATTTAAATATGTCTTTGAAAATTTGAGCATTAACTGATGTGCTCACCAACAATAAGAGTAATAATATTTTTTTCATTAAAATTTATTTCCGATTAATTCTTCTACTTTTTTTCTTATTTGTTTGTTGGTGTTTTCTGGAAATTTCATGCTAATACCTGTTTCTACTCTCATTACTTCTTTACCATTTTGAAATAATAAAATTGTAGGTAAATATTTTATAGATTCAGCATCGAAATATTTTTTATTTTTTTCTATATAAAAAGTGTATACATGACACTCTCTAAAATTATTTAAATTGATTTCAGATTCTTTAACAAACCCTGCTGAAAATTGAACTACGCTAATTTCATCTTTGTATTCCTGTGCTGAAATTGCAAATGATGTAAGGAATAGTATTGATAAAATTAAATATCTCATTATTTTTTGGTTAGTTCATAAAGCCTTTCATCCATTTTGTCTAATTGAGATTTAATCTCTTGAATGTTATTCTTTATATTATTTACATCTGCTTGTACACCTTCAACGGTCGCTCTAGTCAATTCATCTTTATAACTAAATTCAATTTTTGATACCTCAGGAACAGGTTCGACCATAGCCTTGGCGATGTCCGCCTTGAGTGTAAACCACATTGTTGCTAAACTTATAGTAAATGTTACTATTAGTCCAATCGTTTTAAGATCTAATGTTACTTTAGTTTGTTCAGAAATCTGTTGAGCCATTATTATTTATTTTTACCAAGTTTTACAAGCCCAATATCTCGCTTTCCATCTTGGGCCTGGATTATCACATTTATGTCTAGCCCTAAAAGATTTTCTTCTGCTAGGAATATTTTTTTTAATTTTCATGTTAGGATCACCAAAGTGAACAACAGTAACTTTTCCATTAGGTTTTTTTACATAAACCTTGCTTTTTTTTGCTGCTCGTTCTGACTTCATCACTTTATTAAGCGTAACAGTCTTACCTTGATATAGTGCCATAACAATTAAATAATGAGTAAATATAATATTTGCACCAAGTACCATAGCAAAAATTTAAGACCCAAAGCAGTGTAATAAAACTGAGATATAAATTTTAACACCTGTACTATAATAATCATTTACTTTTACCAAAAACCAACAATATGTCGTTAACTGAAATCTTCAATTCAGAAGACTTTAACAAAATGATATTTAGCCCATTCAAGGTTAAAGGATCATTAAAAAAGAAATATCCTAAAATGAAGATGTTTAGCAGTTTTCAATCTGCTGAAGATCAGATGATTGCATATGTTCTTTATATGTATGACCAAAACACTCCTATGAAAGAACAATTTCCAGATCTTAAAATAAGAAAAGAACAAGCAGCAATATTATCAGGGTTTGATCTTGTTAAAGACAATGAGAAATTGCATGATATATTTTTCTTTCAGTCAAGCAAATTGGTAGACATGGTAGACGAGTTTTTAAGAAAACAAAATAATAGAATATGGTCAATGATTGTTTCAAATGAGCAAACATTTTTTGAATACCAAACGAAATTATTAAGTCCAGTTGAGGGCGACCGAGATAAAGACATTCTACAGGCTTTGCAAATTAAGTCAAAAATTATGGATGATCTTAATACTATTAATGATAGGTTAGATTCATACTATATGAAATTGTATGGAGAGGATCAAGAATTATTAAAAGTAATCAAAGCAGATAAGAGGCTTACACCAGAATTTATTGCAAACTTATGACAGTAAACATTCAAGGAGTTGAATATACTATTCCACCAAAAGGAAAGGTCTTTAATGTTATAACTAAAGAAACAGAAAAGCGTCCTATAATAACTAGTTCTTCAAAAAAAACAGATCAGGTTTGGATAAGAACAGAATTGCCTGAAAACTATGAATATAAAAGAAAAGAAGAGTTAATAAGGCAAGCAGAAGATAAAGACTATTTTGATATTGAGTTAGAAAACTTTAGATCCCAAGAATGGGATAGAAGATTAAATGGTGTGTGGTTTATGAATAACGGTAAGGCTGAATATATTACCGGAATGCACTATTTATTTTTAAACTGGTGGAAAATAGATATAGGCTATCCAAGTTTTAGAAAAGTAGATCAAGAATATTTTTACTTTTTACAATCTTGTGTAGACAACCCTGAGTGTTTAGGAATGATAGAATTAACTAAACGAAGACAAGGTAAAACTGTAAGAGCCGGTGTATTTATGTTTGATCTTATATCTAGATCTAAGAATAAAAATGGTGGTATACAATCAAAAACTGCAAGCGATGCGAAAAACAATGTATTTGCAAAATCTATTGTTGGACCATTTAAAAAACTACCAGATTTCTTTAGACCGGTTTATGATCAGTCAAAAGGGGTCACCCCAACCTCAGAATTAAGATTTTATAGAACAACTAAACGTGGGAGAAAGTCTCTCGAAGATTTAGGTAAACCCGAACTCGAATCACAAATAGATTGGAAGAGTTCAGATAAATATGCATATGATGGAACAAAATTACACAGATACCTCGGAGACGAGGTTGGAAAAACTATGGAAGTGGATGTCTGGGAAAGGCACAATGTTGTTAGATTCTGTTCAGAATTGGATGGACAATATATTGGAAAATTACTTTACACAACCACTGTGGAGGAAATGGAATCAGGTGGAGAGTCTTTTAAAAAACTATGGAACGCTAGTAATCAAGAAGATAGAAATGTACATGGTAGAACTTCCAGTGGATTATTTCGATTCTTTACTCCCGCATATAAAACCTTATACTTTGACAAATATGGGTATGCAAATGAAGAACGTGCTAAGGACTATTATTTGGCTGAACGTGCAAATCTTGTCAATGACGATCGTGCTCTTTCGAGTATTATTAGGAGGAATCCGTTTACTATTGAAGAGGCTTTTAGGATAGATGGAGAAAGATCTTTATTTAATGCAATGAAGTTAAATGATCAAATAGATCGTATTTCTTGGAATGAAAATCTTTATACAAAAGGAAATTTCGAATGGGTAGGTGACAAAGAAACTGGACATGTAGAATTCAAACCTATGTCAAATGGTAGATTTAAGGTATCATATTTGTTTGAAGATTTCAAAGATGCTAATAATGTTATAAAAAGAGGTAAAAATTATTTTCCAACAAGAAAAGGAGAGTTTACTATGGGGTGTGATCCTTATGATCATGACTCTACTGTTGACCAAAGAAGGTCTAACGGTGCTTTCTATGTATATAAGAAACACAACTCAATATCAAATTTTTATGACAGTTCATTTATAGTTGAATATATTTACCGACCAAGTACCGCAAGACAATTTTACGAAGATGTTTTGAAGTGCTGTCACTATTATTCTTGTGACCTTCTTTTTGAAGATAACAAGATTGGTATAAAAAATTATTTTGAAGATAGAGGTTATTCTGCCTTTTTAATGTATTTACCTGGTAGTGCTAAACCTGGGATGAGTGGATCTGTGAAGACACATCAGCAAATTGCAGAAGTAAGTGAAGACTATATAGAAACTAATGTAGAGAAAGTTTGTTTTCCAGAATTGTTAAAAGACTGGTTAGAGTTTGATATAAGTAAAACGACAAAATTTGATGCGGCAATGGCAGCAGGATATACACTTATAGCAGATAAAAATATACTTCTAAAAAACTACCTCAGAAAGGGAAATTTAGTAGAGGCAAAAAATATGTTTAAAAAGTTTAAGGTAGGATGATAAAACACAAAGAAAAAGCAAACTATCCAAACCATAATGTAGACCCTGCTCAGAAGGGTAAGGATTGGTGTTTGTCATACGCTAAAGCAGCGTGGTCAGATTATACACAACATGGAACTCAATCTTTCCATAATAATAGAGGTACATATCCAAAAATAAAAGACTATGCACAAGGCAATCAGTCTATTAATAAGTATAAACAATTATTAAATGTTGATGAAGCAGATAATGAAAGTTGGTTTGCTATTGACTGGACTGTATTACCTATAGTTCCAAAATTCAGAAGAATTGCTTTAGGTAAATTAAGTAAGTCAGAATATAATATTACAGCGACTCCTATAGATTCATTAGCACAGTCAGATATAGAAACATATTATAAGACTACAAAAGCAAAAATGGATCTTAGAAATATGGCTGCTAAATCTGCACCAGGAATAGAAGAGTTTAGTGCCTTAAAAGCCAAGCCAAACGAACCATTAAATGACGAAGAATTAGAAATGCATATGGCTTATACATATAAGCATAATGCTTCTATTGAGATGGAACAAGGTATTGATTTGATCTTTCATACTAATGATATGGAAGAAAAAAGAAAACAAGTAAATGAATATTTGTTTGATTATGGTGTTGCAGGATATAAAGAGTTTATTGATAGTAATGGTGCTGTAAAAATTAGAGTTGTAGATCCCGCTAAATTATTAATATCTCATTGTAATAAAAGAGATTTTACCGATAAAATTCATATTGGAGAAATCACCGAAATGACTATTGCTGATCTAAAACAAAGAGCAGGAAATCAATTTGATGAAAAAGAATATCAAGATATAGCAGATAGGTTTTCTGGAAGACAGGGAAATACTAAAATGTTTCCATCAAACAAAAAGTTCTACAAGCATTATGATGATAGAAAAATATTAGTTTTAGATATGGAGTTTTTCTCTGTAGATGAAATGGTACACGAATCTAGAACAGATAAAAGAGGAAATAAAAGATTTGGCAGAGCAGGATATAATAGTAGTAATAAAAGAAAAAAGAAATATTTAAGATCATCCTACAAGACTGTTTATAAGATTTCTTGGATTGTAGACTCTGAATACTGTTTTAATTTTGGCTTGTGTTCTAATATGAAAAGAGTCAAGTCAAATTTGATGGATACAGATTTATCTTATCATTTGTTTTCTCCTGACTTTCATAATATGAAGCCATTAGGTATTATGGAACAATTAATACCTATTGCAGATCAGATACAAATATCATGGTACAGACTTCAAAATACAATTAATCAAGCAAGACCAAAAGGTATTATGATTGAACTAGGTGCGTTAGAGGACATTCCTTTAGGTGCCGGAGGACAACAAATGAAGCCAATGGATGTTATTGACTTATTTAATAAGACAGGTACGCTTGTTTACAGGAAAAATGATATAGGAGGTAAGCCAACTAATTATAAACCTATAGAAGAGTTAGAAAATGGATTAGGTAGAGATGCCATGACTTATTATCAAGTTATACAAAACAACATTGAGATGATAAGACAAATAACAGGTCTTAATGAATTTACAGATGGCTCTACACCTGATGCAAGATCACTAACAACTACTGCAAAACTAGCCGCTCAAGCAACTAATAATGCGTTAGCACATATTGAACAAGGCGAAAGAAGATTACTAGAAAGACTTGCATCTGCTGTTATAGTAAGATTACAGGATTCAGTAAAAAAGAAACCAATAGAAGGGTATATCAGATCTTTAGGTAAAAACACTATGGAGTTTTTTAAAATGACTCCAACTGTTTCTAAACATGAGTTTGGTGTAAAAATTGAAGATAGACCTACAGAGGAACAAAAAGCAAGACTTATGCAAATACTTCAAGCAAGTGTAGCACAAGGGCAAGTTGATTTTGAAGATGCTGTATTTATTGAGCAAATAACTAATTTAAAACAGGCTCAACAAGTATTAGCATATCGTATAAAAAAGAAACGAGAAGAAGCACAGCAACAGGCTATGCAACAGCAACAGCAAAATGGCCAGATTCAAATGCAATCTGCACAGGCTGCTGAACAATCTAAGCAACAAACTTTGCAAATGGAAATGCAGGCTAAAATGCAAATGGAAAAACTCAAAGCAGAACTACAATCTCAACTACAAAAAGAGAAATACCAGTTTGAATTAGAGTTAGCAGGCATGAGAGAGCAAGGTTCAAGCGAAAGAAGTTTGATGGACAATTTACCAACAAAAGAGGCTTTTATGGCGGGTATGCAGGAGCAACCTGAAGAAGAACCGGTACCTGGAGGAATGCCTCAACAACAATAAATAAATTAAAACAAAACACAAACAATTATGGAAGAATTCGATTTATCAGAAGTCAAAGTCATTGACGACAATGGTGAGGCTCAACCTGTAGTAGTTCCTGTAGAAGAAACTAAAACAGAAAATCCTGAAACAGAAAATGTAGAAGGGGATACAGAGGTAGAAAATACCTCCGAAGAGCAAACAGAGGTAAAAGAGGAGCCTAAAGCAGAAGAAACTGCGGCTCAAGAAGAAACTGCTGAAGAATCTGTACAAGAAACTTCAGAAAGTAATCTGCAAGATACTGTAGAGTTATTTGATCAATTAGATAGTATATCAAAAGACTTGACAGGTGGGAAAGCAGAAACATTAGAAGACTTTTTTGAAGAGTATAAAAAGATGAGAGATTCATCTGGTGCTCAATTTAAAGATGACTACATTAAAAATGCAGTCGAATATTACAATAAAACTGGATCGCTTACACCGTATTTAGAAGCAACTTCAGTTAACTATGGGGAAATGTCTGACGAACAAATCATGAGACGTGAACTAGAACAGGCGAACCCTACCCTATCTGCAAAAGCAATTGAGCGTTTGTATAGTAGAGACATAGTTAACAAGTATTCTTTAGACGAGGATAAGTATGATCAGGAAGAGGTAGAACTTGGTAAGGAACTTCTGAAAGCAGATGCGACCAAACTAAGAGATAAGTTTGTTGACGAACAAAAAAACTTTACTCAACCTGAAATTGAAAAGACTGAAGAAAATGAAACTGTAGACAATACTGCCCAAATGGAGAAATGGACAGAGACCGTTAAATCTAATGATTTTACTAAAGACGTTTTAGAAAACAAACGTATTTTAATAGATTATAATGATCAAAAGTTTTCTTATGAAGTGGAGAATCCTGAAGAGTTACAGGCTATGACAGTCGATAACAATAAGTTTTTTGCACTTTTTAAAGATGACCAAGGTCAAGTCGATTTTGATAAATGGTATAGAGTATTGGCTTATGCTTCAGACCCTGATGTTTACGATTCATCTCTTATTGGACATGGACAAGAGTTAGGACAAGAAAAGGTTGTTTCAGATTTGAAAAACCCTACAAAGCCCACAAAAAGTACACAACAATATAAAACACCATCTAGCCCTTTAGAGGGACTAATAGGTGCACTGAGTAGAGGTGACTCAGATGTTAAAATTATTCGTTAAATAAAATTAAAAATTAAAATATGGAAAATTCTAGTTATATAAGTTCTCTATCATTCCTACAACATTCATTTGTTCAAGGAAGAGAGATCTTATCAAGCGTCTTAGACGTACAAAACGAAGAGGAAGGATTCCTTGACGTTATGCAGGCATTAGGCAAATTAAAGCCTACTAGCCAACCAGTATACCATGCATTCGTAAATGAAGCATTGTATAAGGATAATGTAATCACTATTTCTGAAGCAGGAGCAAACAATACAGGAAAACAAGCCGGTATTTCAACTTCAGCAAGAGGAAATGCAAGAGTTGGTGACTTAATGATGGGAGTATCAGGTAATGTATATTTACTTACTGCGATTGCTGCCAATGGAGACATTGATTTTGTACCAGTAGATGGTGCAGGTGTTGCAGGTGATTATAATGCATCAGGAGACAAATTTGTTGTTTTCTCTAATGCACAAGGTGAAGGATCTGGATCTCCAGACCCAATTAAGTATGGCCTTACAAAGCAGTCTAACAGAGTGCAAATCTTTAAAAACAAATACAGAATCTCTGATGTTGCTAAAGCATCTAAGATTACTGTTGAGTATAAAGGTAAGCCTTACTTCATGTACAAAGGTACTTACGAAGCATTACAAAGATTTAGAGGTGATATCTCTAACGCTTTAATGTTTGGTGCAGGATCTGGTGACTTCTACGCAGGAGCAACCGTAGGTGATATGGCAATTGGCGGAAACGCAGTACAAACTACTAATGGTCTTAAGCAAGAACTTAAGGCAGGTGGTATTTTGAACTCTTCTTCTCCTTATGGTTTTACTACAGACGTACTTACTACACTATCTAATCTTACTTCTGCTTTAAACAAAGCAAGAGCACCAAAAGATTACTGGATGTGGTTAGGAACTTCTGCTAACATTAAAATTGATAACGCTCTTAATGGTTTAACTAGTGCAGGATTAACTGGTGCTAGATTTGCTGTTGATGGTAAAAACATCGATTTAGGTGTTGACAAGTTTAGCCTATATGGAAGAACTTGGAACAAGAAGCAATTATCTATCTTAGATCACAATGAACTAGGTTCTACAGTAACTGGATCTGGTGAAATTTACCTTGTACCAACTGGACAAGTTAAAACTGCCGGAGGTGGTGGATCACAAGATTACCTACAAGTACGTTACTTAGAAGGAGATGGAAACAACTTCTCTTTCAGAGAAACTTTGACAGGTGGACTTGCTCCAACTCCAACTAGTGCTGATTCAATTCTTGACGTAAACTACCAGGCTATTATGGGTCTAGAAGTTTTAGGAAAAGAACACTGTGCACTTGTAACAGGATTCTAAGAATCTTTTATTAATTCTAAGAAGGGGGGAGTTAACCCTCCCCTCTTTTTTATAAAACTTCAACAATTATGATTAAAACAAAAGAATATAATAACGTTAAAACACCGCCTCAACTAAAAAGAAATGAGGTAAAGGTGTTCCAATATTTAAATGTGAAGCCAGATAAACAAAATCCTGGAAAGGTAGTAATGCCATCTGTTCACATGATTCCAGAAGTAGATAGAGTATACGATAAAGAAATAGATGATTATGTAGATATTGCATCTATTAAATCTTTAGGTGTTGGTGGAAAACCAGTATTTAGTACAATACAATTTACTAAACAAGAAAAAGGATTAATGGCTTTAAGAGGCAGCAAAACAGGAGATAGAGAAATATTTCAATATCTTATGATGTCTAATTTCAACGCTTCTAATCCAAATAGAGACACTAGCGTTGTTCCATTATATAAATTAATGGAGCCGAAGAAAGATGCTGCTGATTCTAGAAAGCACAGAACTTTAAGAAGAGACGCTATGAATGTCGCTGCTGAACTTTCTGCTGCTGAGGTAAGAGAATTTATCGCTGCACTAAATAAAGATGAAAAAAGAGATATTTCTATTCTTAGAGATGAGTTAGAAATTATGGCTGAAAAAGATCCACAACAATTCATTACATTAAGTAAGGATAAAAATAAATCTATTCAAGCAAACTGTAAGTCTGCTATTGATAAGAAAGTGATCAGATTTGATAAGGCTACTAGTACATTTTTATGGGTTTCTACTGGAGAGACTATAGTACAGGTGCCAAGATCATCCAAATCAAGTTATTTGCAAGGGTTCACCAACTTTGTTTTGAGTAACAAAAATGGGGAATTAGTTTACGAAGAAATCGTAAAATTGCTTAAATAATTTGTTGTTGGTTTGTTTTGAAAGTCGACCAAGGGAAATTAGTACTGAGGTCGACTTTTTTTTTACTTAAAATATGAGCACATTCACAAATGATACCGGTAGTGTATCAATAGATTTTACAATACAATTTGATCTAACCTCAACTCCAAAGTTGGTGGTTACGGATGCTTCTACCTATTCTCAGGCACAAACAGGAGTAAAAATTTATATAAAAATAACAAGACCTGATGGCATTGTAAGAAACCCTGGCGAAGGTGAAGTTGATATTACAGGAAACTCTGGTAGTTTACCTGTTTTTAATTCTTACGTTTTACCGTTATCGCCTACAGATGGCCAAGTTAGTAAGGGCTCTTATAAAGTAGAATATAGTTTTACAGTTGGTGACGCTACAGTTGTTAAAAAAACTAAAACTATTTCATACGATTTTACAAAAATTCAACTTACTACTTTTCAAGATATAAATGAATATACACCTTTAGTAAAAGTAAAAGACACGACTCCTAGTTATGATGTAACAAACTACACGTTAAGTAGTGTTAGTAGATTATTTAAAGGACAGAATAACGTAAGTAATTCGTCTATAACTGATCAAACAACTACAGCAAATACTAGTGTTGCTAGAGAATTTTCTTTAGCAGACACAAATTCTAAATTATACGACAATAAATACACTGTAGATTTGGAGGTGACCTTAAATTACACACATAAATCATTTAGTTGGTTTAGTGTAAAATCTAAAAGCATAAAAAGAGATATTGTAAAAATACATAAGGTTCCAACAAAGTTAGAAATGATAACTTTCTTTAATACATTAAGAAATTTAATAGAAACATATGATGGTTATAATAAGTCATTATTTGATAAGTATACAAAAAATTATGAATTTGTTATAACAGGGTTCGATCTTTTAGAAAGAAGATTAGATGCAGGGCTAAGTGATGACGAAAACACAGATATTTTAAGAGATATATTAGGGGTTCTTAGAAACGATGTTCCAAGGGAGCATACAGGAGATGAATTAACTGCTGTGGATTTAAATGTTTTCTCTACCGGCTTTAGTGTTTCTTGGACTGCCTTACAAAATGTACCTACATATAATCCATTTGCAACATATGAAAAAACTTTTGCATCAGCATCTGCTACATGGGAGATAACTCATAGTTTAAATAAAAAGCCTTCAGTCACACTCGTTGATGAATATGATAATATTGTGTTTGGTGCTGTAGAATATGTAAATTTGAACGTTATAAAAATCACATTCAATACCCTCACAAAAGGTAAAGTATATTTAAATTAAAGCACTATGGCAATAGAATATTTACATCATATTAATCTTAGCAATAACGAGATACAAAATGTTAAGATAGATAATAAGACTACGACACAAAGAAATGCAATGACCAAAGCGGCAGGTCATGTAATCTTTAACACTACCTTAAGTAAGTTCCAATTTTATGATGGATCTGCTTGGCTAAACTTGCAGGATGAATTAGTTGCTTCTGAAGTAAGAGCAATGTTTTCACAAGGCACAGGTATCACAATCACCAATGGTCAGATTGCTACCACTATCACACAATACACAAATGCAGACGTACAGTCTTATTTGAGTGGAGGTACTGGAGTTACCCTTTCAAATTCTGGTGAATTTTCTATTGGTCAAGATGTTGCTGATAATGCGGATGTAAAGTTTAACGATATACAGATTGATGGTAATGCTATCATTGATGGAACACTAGGGGTAAATGGTAACGTTACTTTAGGTAATGCTACTTCTGATACTGTAACAATTAAAGGTAATCTTAATGTAGAGGGATCAACAGTAACAGTTAACCAAACAGAGATTAATGTTCAAAATGCTTTTGTCTTTGAGGGAGCATCGCAAGACACACATGAAACTACTTTATCTATTGTTGATCCAACTGCGGACAGGACAATTAATCTTCCTGATGCAGATGGAACTATTGCATTGACAAGTGGTCTTAGAACTGACGACCAAATCAAAGGTGTTGTTGGGGGAATGATATCCAACAATACTGAGAGTGGAATTTCAGTTACATATGATACAACTAACAAGAATTTAGATTTTAATGTAGCAGACCCAACAATATCACTTACAGGAGATGTTACTGGTTCTGGAACCATGACAAATCTTGGTAACGTATCTATTACATTAGACACAGTAAAAAATAAGGCAGCAAACGGAACAGGCCCTGCGGCAGATAATGATACAGATTTTACTTTTCAGCATAGTTTAGCAACTTCTAATGTTATTGTACAAGCATTTAAATCAAGCAAGATGGTAATGTGTGATGTAGAAATCATAGATTCTAATAATGTAAAACTTGTGTTTGCACAAGGACAAACCGCAGACAGTATAACCGTAAACGTTATTTCTGCTGCATCATAAAAAATAGCGGAACATGGCAATAGAGTTCTTAAATGGAATAGACTTAGCGGGAACGCTTGAGTTAAAAACACTTAGCACAAATACATCCTCAACCACAGCGTTGGTTATGTCAGGAGACGAGGTTCAAAAAAGAACCTTAGGATCTGCTGCATTTGTTGATACTACAGATTTTTTAACGTCCTCATCTACACAGGCTAAATACCTAAGAAGCGATATATCCGATTCTGGAACTGGAACATTAACTTTAGGTGATACTGGTGCTGCTGACAATCCTTTAATATTAGGTAGTAGTTCTCAAACATCTTACACTCTTCAACAGTGGCAAACTTCTGCACATGGAACAAACAATGCCTACATAATTGCATATGGTGCAGGGCATGGTTCTCAAGCAGGTAATTTTGCTATGAAAAATACCGTTTCAAACGGTGAAATATTTTTTGAATTAGCCGCAGGTGTAGAACCATTAAGAATGACATCTACTGGAGCAACTTTTGCAGGTGATGTAAGTATTGCTGAAAAATTAATCCATAGTGGTGATACAAACACTTACATTCAATTTTCAGGAACTAATGATAAAATTGTTTTTTCAACAAATGGAAGTGACGCTTTAACATTGGATGCCGCTAATGCTGCAACTTTTGCAGGAACAGTTTCTACAGGTGGTTATTTAACATTAAATTCAGGA
>Ga0181396_1000099_pt1 | contig 18989 bp, 12 predicted proteins | sample 19SPOviralmetaG_FD_130125 | JGI IMG/M metagenome (GOLD analysis project Ga0181396, IMG submission 130125) | Marine viral communities from the oligotrophic San Pedro Time Series (SPOT) site, San Pedro Channel, CA, USA - 19 SPOT_SRF_2011-01-11 | ecosystem: Environmental > Aquatic > Marine > Strait...
TGGAACTTCTACAGTTTACGATCAAATATTAGGAACTAACATCAGAAGACCTTTCTTACACGTAAGATATAGAGCTTCTCAAGCTGATGATAGAAGAATGAAAAACTGGATCACTGGATCTGTAGGTGGCGCTGCTACTTCTGATTTAGATGCTATGGAGGTTCACTTTTTATCTGAAAGATGTTTAGTGACTCAAGCGGCTAACAACTTTGTGTTATTCACAGACTAGTACCGATTAAATTAATGTAGTAGTTACCCTTGTTGAACTGACAGGGGTAATTATTACTCTTATTAAAAATTTTATTATATTATATTATGGCAGCAAATGCAAAAAAGCCTACAGCTAAAAAGCCTGTAGCAAATAAAGAAATAGTACAAGAGCAAGAAGTAATGACTGCTCCAAAAAAACAAGAACCAGCAAAACCAAGTTGGGAAATAAAAGATAGAATGTATATAGTTATAGGTCAAGCGCCTCTAACTCTTACAATTTCATCAAAACATACATCAAGACATCCTTTGTTATATTTTGATAAAGAAAAAGGTATTCAAAGAGAGATTAGGTATGCAACCAATCAAAACTCTCCTTTTATAGATGAACAAAACGGTCAAGCAACATTAGGGCATATAATGTTTAAAGATGGTGCTCTTTATGTTAAAAAGGAACAACAAAACTTACAAAAATTACTATCTTTATATCATCCATTATTAGGTAATAAATACTACGAGCATAATCCAGTAGCTATAGCCGAAGATGAATTAGAAGATTTAGAAGTTCAAATAGATGCAATGATGGCTGCGAGAACTATGGATGTTGATGATGCTGAAGCAATACTTCGCGTTGAGTTAGGGTCTAAAGTTTCAACCATGACAACTAAAGAACTAAAGAGAGATCTATTATTGTTTGCTAAAAGACAACCAGATTTATTTATGGAATTAGCAAATGACGATAATGTACAATTAAGAAACATAGCTATAAAAGCTTCCGAAATGGGTATCATTAAATTGTCACAAGATCAAAGAACATTTACTTGGGGATCAAACGGTAGAAAGTTAATGACTGTACCTTTTGATGAAAATCCCTACTCTGCAATGGCAGCTTACTTTAAAACCGACGAAGGTGTAGAAGTTTACAGGTCAGTAGAGAAAAACTTGGAATAACATGTAATATTAATATTAGCTGGTCACTTAACGTGGCTGGCTGGTATTATAATAAAAAAATAAATAATGGCTATAAATGTAGATTTAGTTTATAAAACTGTCTTATTAATACTTAACCAACAGCAAAGAGGTTATATAACTCCAGACGAGTTTAATAAAGTAGGTAATCAAGTTCAGCAAGGTATATTTGAAAAATATATGAGTGATCTGAATCAACAGTTACGTATACCTGAAAATGACAACGAGTATGCTAACAGAGTTAAAAACCTAGAAGAAAAACTAGATATATTTAAAACAATAGCTACACCTACTTTTTCAGTAGATCACTTCACAACTGCTTCATTGCCAAACTTTTATAGGCTAGGTACTGTTATCTACGACGATACTATTGAAGCTCAAATGGTAGAAAGAAATGAATGGTACAAAATAAAGAAAGCACCATTACTTGCACCAACTAAAAAACAACCTGTATTTTTATACGAAGACACTAAAATAAGTGTATATCCAACAAGCATAACATCCGATATTCAAGTATCTTACTTGAAACAACCTTCAATGATAAATTGGGGATATTCAGTTGGTAGCTTAGGGCAATATATCTACGACGCTAGTTCTTCAGTAAACTTTGAACTACATCCATCTGAGCAAGTTGATGTTGTTACAGGTATATTATTATACTCAGGTGTTATAATACAAGATCCTACTATAATACAAGTAGCAGCTCAAAAAATACAACAAGAAGACATAAACGAAAAATCTTAATAATACATGGGCTTAATTACAGAAAATAATCAGCAATATTACGCAGGTGTACAAAAGTTCTTATCTGCAGCTGGTGCTGGGCAAGCCTTCACAACTACATTTGATACTGAACTAGTATTTGGTAGTTATGATCCTCTTCAGCAAAACTACGCTTTAAACAATTTTAAGTTATACACCGCAAACGCCGGTGTTTTAACATATACAGAATACACTTCAGCTTATACCGTATCAGGTAGTACAATAACATTTACAGGTAATTTAGCAGCTAATACAAGTATTGTTGTTCAATTAAAAATATTAAGCGGTGGTGAATACGGAAACAGAGATGCTTATGGTAATACTGTTGAAGAAAATTACGGTAGTTACAGTTACATATCTTTAGAGGATGTAATAAATAACTTTCAAATAGCTTATGTCGGAACAGGTAAATTAATACCTAGTTGTAAAAGAACTGATATAATATTCCACGCTAAACGTGGAATGCAGGAATTTAGCTATGATACATTAAAAAGTATAAAGTCACAAGAATTAAATATACCCCCTGAATTAAGTGTTGTGATACCGCAAGATTATGTAAACTACACAGCTGTATCTTGGATAGACCAATTAGGTGTTAAAAGACCTATATATCCTGCAAATAATTTAACTACAAACCCATTTGAAAACCCAATACAAGACTCTAAAGGTGTACCAACACAAGATAACTTTGGTAACAACGTTGAGGGAACATCGATAACAGAAGAAAGATGGCGAACAGCAGATGATACTTTGATAAATCAAGATAATGTAGAAGATTTATATAACGAAGGATATGACAATTGGGGATGGGATGAACAGCTTTTAGGTCAAAACTACGGATTAGATCCTCAGTATGCTCAAGTAAACGGATGGTTTACTATAAACCACAGAGAAGGCAAGATGTCTTTCTCGAGTAATTTAGCTGGTGCACTTATAGTTTTAGAGTATATATCTGACGGATTAGCTTACGATATGGACACTCAAGTTCCTAAGTTAGCGGAAGAGGCTCTATATGCTCATATAAGCCACGCTATCGTAGCTTCTAGAATAAACCAACCTGAATATATAGTTAGAAGATTAAAGCAAGAGAGAAGCGCTAAATTAAGAAATGCTAAATTAAGATTATCAAATATAAAACTTGATGAAATAGTTCAAGTAATGAGAGGTAAATCTAAATGGATAAAACACTAGAATTAAATGGCTGAAATTAAAAATACATTTCTTAAAGGCAAGATGAATCAAGATCTTGACTCTCGTATATTACCTAACGGTGAATATAGAGAAGCTATTAACCTTTGCTTAAGCAGATCAGAGGGTTCTACCGTTGGTGAATTTGAAAATATTTTAGGTAATAAATCAATATCACAAACAGAAAATTCAGCTATTATAATAGGTTTTTATGTAGACGAATCTAACAATAGGGTGTTTATTTTTGCAACTGATCACAATGATGCAAGTGGAACATACAACAGTTCTTCAAATAATTATATATACGAGTTATCTTTATCTGGTAATTATAACAAAGAAACACTAGTAAGTGGTGCTTTTTTAAATTTTAATCAGTCGTTTCCAGTAATTGGAGTTAACTTAGTGGAAGATCTTTTATTTTTCACAGATAACTTAAACCAACCTCGTAAAATAAACGTAACGCTAGCTAAAAATACTAATCATTATACAAAAGAAGATCAAATATCCGTAGCTAAGTATGCTCCTTGTGAGCCTATTATAACTATAGATAGAATTGTTGTTACAGCGTCATCTGCAGTAACATCTAGTACTGTAAGTGTAAGTGACTCTACTGGTATAAATCCAGGTGATGCAGTGTTTCCATTAGAAACAATAACAGTGCCTAGTGGATGGGACAATAGAGTATACGTTGTATCGGTAAATCCAGGAGGAGTAGCTAATACAATAACTTTATCAAAGTCAGTGACTGTTAGTCTTGGTGAAAAATTATCTATAACAAGGTCAACAGCTACTAACAAAACAAACGAATATAATTCTAACGGTATTAAGATACAATCTTTTACTACATCAGGCACCGGTGTTGCTACTATTTATCAAGTAACTTTACCGGCTTTAAACGGAAAAGCATCTGTTATACCTAAATTAGGTGATTTAGTCGTGATAACTGATGTAGCTGGCGCAGTTAATTATCTACCAAATAATACCTCTATAACAAGCGCAACCACAGCGACAGGTTTCGGGGGAGACACTCTGGATTGGCAAATTACGTTATCTAATGCGCCTATAAATTTACCGATACCCGCATCTGCTTTTATTAAGCTAGGTGTTAATAAAGACTACGATCCTTTGTGGTCTCAACAAGACTCTAATTCTAAATTCTTAGAAGATAAATTTGTTAGATTTAGTTACAGGTTTAAGTTTGAAGATAATGAACATTCTTTAATGGCTCCTTTTACACAACCTATATTTATACCTAAACAATTTAGTAACTTTGGTGGAGGAGGAAAATCTTTAACCGAGGACATGGATGATGCTTACAAATCAACTATAATTGCATGGTTTGAAAACAATGTTCAAAATATACTATTAAAAATACCTCTTCCTTATAATACGCTACAACAAAACATAGATAATCTTTTAATAAAAGATATAGATATACTTTATAAAGAGTCTGATGCTCTAGCTGTAAAGGTTTTAAATACTGTAGATATAATAAACCTGCCTAACAAGTCAACCGCTTTAGAATATATAGAGTGGTATGATCCTGTTCACGGGGATAATGACACTTATTACTACCCTTACAACTATGCTTCTAGTAAGCCATATAAAACACTTCCCGGCGACGACATTACTAGGGTATATGACAAAGTACCTGTGAAAGCATTGTCACAAGAAATTATAGGAAATAGGGTTGTTTATGGTAATTACATAGATAAACATTCAAGTCCACCTAATATACCTTATGCTGCTATAGTAAAAGATAGAGATGCTTATAGTACTAATACAGTAGAATATCCAGCTCACACTTTAAAACAAAACAGAACTTATCAAGTAGGTTTTATATTGGTTGATAGATACGGTAGGCAATCAAATGTTGTATTATCTTCACATGACTACAATGAAAATGAAGAAGGTGGATCAACCGTATATGCACCATACAAAACGTATGCTCAACAAGAAAACAACTCTAAGGTTATAGATTGGCTAGGTGATGCTTTAAGCGTTAGGATAGATTCTGCTATAGGTACTGAAAACACAGGAGGTCAGCCCGGGGTATACAATGGTGACCCTACATCTAGTGCTTATAATCCTTTAGGTTGGTATTCATACAAAATAGTTGTTAAACAACAAGAGCAAGAATACTACAATGTGTATCTGCCTGGTTTTGTAAACGGTTATCCTATACTAAATTCAACAGAAAAAGATAAAACATCTTTCTCTGTATTACTTAGTGACAATATAAATAAAGTACCTAGAGATTTAAACGAAGTAGGGCCTAATGATAGAGAATATAGTAGTAGTGAAACTCTTTTTATAAGAGTAAATAATCCAGCTATAAATACAAATGCAACAGCTGGTAATAGACCTTATGGATATCCTCAAAAATTTACACCTTGGAATAAACAGTATTACCCAGATTTATTAAGTCAAAGAGTAACTACTATATCAACAGTTAGAGATTTAGAAATTTCAGCTATTCCTTTTGTTGCAGATGCTCCCGAGGGAGAATACGGAGCTACTGTGCAATTTACTGACGTTACAGTAACACCTAATGAAGAAGTTACAAGGTTTGTTGGTTCTATACCTTGGGGGCAAGCACCAAAGCTACAGCCATTATACGATTCAGATTCTAACCCCTTTATAGTGCAAATAAGCACTACACAAAATGGAAAAACACCTAAAACTGGAATAACACCAACTAATCCTGGCCCTATAGGTGCTTACACAACAGACAGAGATAGAACAACAGCTAATGGACTTATAGTAAGTATGCAGCCATTTTTATCAATAGCTGAAACAAAACCATTTGAGTCAGTTCTAGAATTATTCTACGAAACTTCACTACAGGGTAAGGTCGGTGTTTTGAATGAAATAATAAATAGTCAATATTCAGGAATTATAGGTATTGATGGAAATAACTTTGCTTCTTTCCCAGAAAGTCTTGCTCCTGGAAGTCAAATAGGCGGTAGTAATATAATATGGAAAGATGGTTCTGGTGTTAATATAACAAATAATGCTTTGTTTACATCTTCACCTGCTATATTATCAGCTTATAGAGCTAGTGATGTAGGACAAAATAACAATATAGCCAATCAATTTCAATTAGTCTATTCAAATATAGATGCGGAGTACCAATTAAAAACAGCCGCTGGATCATATTTCTGGTACAGTGAAAGTTCAACTAGTAATCCTTCAAATGATGTTTATAATTTAACTTTTCAAACAGTATACGAACCAACTGCTGGAGAAGAATACACTGATAATACAACATACACTGCAACGCTTACCAATGTTCAACCTTCTTTCATTTTACCTGCTAGTTGCCCTCTTACTTTAACAGAAATAACTACAGGAACTACTGCTATTTATAGCTTTGAAGCTGAAAACGGAAGCAATGTTGCAGGTGGAAACGAAGAAAGTCAGTTAATTTTTGAGCTAGATTCAAGCAACGCTCAAGCTATATTAAATGGATTTAGTATAAGTTCTTCAGGTGCTTTAACGGCAAACTCAGGTACTTTGGTTAACGAAAATGTGTATAGCATAATTGTTAAAGTTACAGATGCTAACGGCTTCGGCTTATCAAATACGTGTACTATTTCATTTACTGTTGGTACAGATCCGGTACCGCAAACTATATGCGCGGGAAGACAAGGAGGCACGAACGCTGAGTGTAATGAAAATATAGAATATCAATTCCTTGCTTACGGAACTAATGAGCAAGTTAGTGGTACTTATGCAGGGACACCATTTAATACGGCATACCCTCCAAATAAAATATATAATGCTAAATACAGATCTACTTTTAACCCTAAAACAACAGGTGCTTTAACACAAGGTAAAATGTATATAAAACCTTACTTACAAAGAGAAACAGTTTTAAGTGATGATGTATATGTTGATTATTTAGTTCAATACAGAGCAACAAGTAGTTCTTCTTGGGCTACAGCTCAATTAGCAAATGGTAATACTTTTGGATCACCTATAGGATATAAAAGAATATCAATCGATAATAGCGGACCTACTTTTGTTGAGGATTATTGGGAATTTGATGCTGTTGGAGAATACAGGGTTATTGCTTCTAAAATGGCAGGTGCTAACTGTAATGGTAGTACTAATGCAGGAATTTTCCATGTAAAATTTGGAGATGCTGTATATTCGCAAGGCCCAGGTAGCAGCTGTGGACCGTAATAAAATTAAAAAACAAGTAATAAATACAATATGTCTATAACACTTGAAGTACCATACTTTAACGCTTACGCGGTTAAAAAGATATCTGATGTACCTTATGAAGATTTGGTGGATAATACTATTACATCGTTACCATGGTCAGCTCCTCAAGTAGAAGACGCTGATCAAGACTGGTATATTGAGGAATCTAGAATTAGGGGAGGTTACAATAATACATCCACTGATTACGGGGTTAAAGCTTATTTAGTTGAAGATAACGATAATCAATCAAGGCTTTCAAATTCATTAATATATTCAGGTGTATTAAATTCAAGAACAGGTATAAATAGAACTAATGAGTTTAGTGTTGCAGAAGAAATAACTAGGAGTGTAGATCCTATTAATGGTAGTATACAAAAGCTTTATGCTGAAGATACTAATTTAATTATATTTCAAGAAAGAAAAGTAAATAGAGCTTTAATAGATAAAGACGCTATATACTCTGCTGAAGGCGGTGCTATAACAACATCTGCTAAATTAGTTATAGGTCAAATAATAGCCTATGCCGGTGAATTTGGTATATCTACAAATCCTGAATCTTTTGCTGTCTATGGTTATCAAAAGTACTTTGCTGACAGAAATAGAAATGCTGTACTTAGATTATCTATGGATGGAATAACCGAAATATCTAACTATGGTATGGTTGATTTTTTCAGAGATCAATCTGGTTTAGTTTCATCAACAGGTAAGATTATAGGCGGTTATGATATATATAATAAAAGTTATACAATGTCTTTACAGCAATCAAATGGAGACTATAAAACATTGTCATTTAGTGAAAATATAAATGGATGGAATAGTTTTTACACATATAAACCTAGTTTTATGTTTGGCTCTCAGGGACAATTTTATACAACTAATTTAGATTCTATATATAAGCATTACTCTTTAACTGATAATAGCAATAATCCTATACCAAGAGGTCAATTCTACGGGGTAAATAATGATGCTTCTGTTAAGTTTGTTTTAAATCCAGAGCCTACCTCTATAAAAACTTTTAAAACAATTAATTACGAAGGTAGCAATGGATGGGAAGTTATATCTTTAGTTTCTGATGAAACCGGTGCAGACGAATTAAATGGCAACTGGACTAATAATGTTAATCAGGCAACAGTAGATGTTAGTACTCCTAACGCTTATACTAAAATATATAGCTATGATGAAGGCGCTTACTTAGATGGTAATGTCCAATATAGAGCAGGATTTGATAGAAAACAAAACAGATATGTAGCAGCGATACCAAACAATTCACCTACACCTATAGCTGGACAAGTAATAATGGGGCCTAGCAGTACAGGTATAAAAGCCTACTATGCTACAGTAACTATGAAAACAGATGCTACAACGGATCCAGGTGGATTAAAAGAATTATTTGCAGTAGGTGCAACTTATGGAAGATAAAAAACAAACAACATGATAGAATTTTTAGAAATATTTTTCTTTGGACAAGGCAATGTTCAAATGGCAGAACCTTTAACAGCTATGGCTGTTGGTTCATTGGTTTCAGGAGGAATACAATTACTAAGCGGTATATTCGGCGGTGGAGCTGCTAAAAAAAGAGAAAGAGCAGCTAGAAGAGAAAAAGCAAAACTTAATAGAAAGTTAAATTATTTAGAAAACAATAGACAACCTATAACCGACCCTTACGCTGGTGTTAAAAGTTTAGCTGGTTTAGCTACTGATCTTAGTAGTCAATTAACTAATAACATGGCTAACTTAAGTGTAGCCACCCAAGCGGCTGAAATGGAGATAGAGCAAGCTGATATATCATTAGCTAATACTTTAGACACTATAAGAGCTACTGGAGCTGGAGCCGGTGGGGCAACTGCGTTAGCTCAAGCAGCTTTATCAAGTAAAAAAGGTGTATCAGCTAGTATAGAGTCACAAGAAGCTCAAAACGAAAAACTAAGAGCTCAAGGAGAGCAACAACTTCAAGACCAAAAAATGGCTGAGCAACAAAGACTGCAAGGTATTCAAATAAGTGAAGGTCAAAGAGTTCAAGGAGCTAGAGCTCAAGGAGCTGCGTTTACTTTTGGAGCTAAAGAAGAAAGAGAAATGCAACAACTAGATAGAGTTTCTGCTCAAATATCAGGAGCTGAAGCTAGACAAGCACAAGCAGGCGCTGATAGAACAGGTGCTTTGACAGGTATGATTGGTGGACTTGCTTCTACTTTTGGATCAGCGGTAGCAGGAGGAGCATTTGAAAGTTAATAAAAAAAATAAAACATGAGTTATAGAAATCCAGAACAGGTTGTAGATAGACAATCAGGCCAGTACATTAGGCAAATGCAACAGTCTGTAGCTAGTTCATTTGAAAAATTAGCAAATAAAATATCAGCTGATAATAAAGAAAGAGCTAGGAAAAATGAAATAATGATTAGAGAAGCTGAGAAAAGATCTGAAGCAGCTGCTCAATCTATATATCAAGCTCAGTCTAAAAATAAGTCAATAAACTTTAATGGTTTAAACGAACAAATAGATATACTTAACTCTATATATAAAATACCTGCAAACGAAAGATCTCAAGAAGATAAGAACTTTATAAGAAATATGCAATATGCAGGTACTCATATAGGTGACGTACTACAAAATACTTCGGCTGGTCAGCAAGAATATTTAGAAAAAAGATCTATACCTATGGGTAATCAAGGTGGTTTTTCTTTAGCTAATAAACCTGAGAACTTAGAAGCACTTGATATATTATATGGCTTTAAAGACGCACCTGGTAGAAAAGAAGCTAGATATGACATGTCTGGACCTGATGGACCAGTTGTATACATAGACGTTTATAACGAAGACGACAAACTAATTGGTAGTATTATAAACAAAGACATGAGTAGTATAGCTCAACCTGATTACGTACCTAACCTATCTAAACAAACAACAGATACTCAAAAATTACTAGAAGATAAATTAGATTTAAATGCTGTTACTTCAATGGTATATGCTAACTCAGAGCCAAAACAATTTAGAGCTGAAAACGGGACAATTTATTACACTAGACTTCCAGATAAAGAATACATTAAAAAGCAAGCTAAAGAAGACGTTAATGCCGTTATAGTTGGGTTACCAACAAACGAAGCAATAACCTTTTACAATGATGTATTGTCTAAAGGTAATATGGAGATGGAGCAAAAAAGCTCTTGGTCCCAGCAAAGAGATAAAGAAGGTAATTTAATACCTGATCCTGATTTAGTTAAAATTCAAGAAGCTTATTTAAACTATGTTGTAGATACTAACGCTAAGTTCAATACAAGTAAAAACTTTGGAACAACTAAACCTAGCGATTATAAACCAACGTCTTTTGATAAAAAAGCTGCTAGTAGTAGAGAATCTGCAAAATTAATTGTAGATGATTTAAGAAGATACGCTAGAGAAAGAAAACTGCCTAACGCAGCTGTTAACTTTGGTCAAGGCGTAGAAGAAATTACTAGCACTATATTTGAAGATCCAGCAGAAGAAGGTGGTATGGGTAAAGTTAAAATATTTACTACAACAAAGTCAGGTCAAAAAGCTGGTGAATTTGAAGACTTAGAAAGAACTATAGACTTAGACACTAAAGATGGCATGATGCAATACGCTAAAGCTATGATAAAAGCTGGTGAAGGAAGTTCATCTGAGAAAAATGCTAAGCTAGAAGCTATTAGAAAAATACTTAGCAAAAAGAATGGTGGTAAGTACGATAACTTATAAAATAAATAGTATTAAATAGAATTACATGGAAGAATTATATAATAGTTTATTTGAAGCCGGTGATTATACTGGGTCTTTTGAAGATTTTAAAGAACAATTTGGAAACGAAGAAAAGTCAAAAGTACTTTACAAAGCCTTGAACGACAACGGAGAGTACACTAAATCTATAGATGAATTTAATACACAGTTTGGTTTTTCTTCTGCAGAAGATTTTCCGACAGACGATGTACCAAGTGCAGTTGCAGAGTCGCAGGAAGGGGAAATTGCACTAAAAGATACGGAATTAGCGCCGGTAGATACTTCTTTGGAATCACAATCAATGGATCCGTTTGTGATAAACGGGGAGCCAGTAAGTGAAAAAGAATTTAAAGAATATCAAAAAGATTTAGCTGAAAGAGATGTTTTAGAAGAAGATGAAAGCTTTTTTTCAGCTACAGGTTTTGTTGATTTTTTAGCGATATAGCTACAGCGGCTAAAGAAGGTTGGAGACAAGGTGAATTAGTAGATCCATCATATGAGTTATATAAGCTTGGTGATAAAGCTACTGACGAAGATGTTTTAAACTTCGTAAACAAAAACAAAGAAATAGCTAGAAAAAACTTAGGATCTGCAGAGATGCAAGATTTTAATAGAATATATGAAGAAGAAGGTGGTGGTTTTTGGGGTTTCATAAAAGGTGTTGTTAACAATCCTTCAACGCTATCTACAATGCTAGTTAGTTCTATTTCTAATCAAATAAGCTCATTACGCTCTGATGAAGTTAGGGCAGCTGGTGCTGCTGCTGCTGCTACAGGAGCTGTTGCTGGTTCTGCAATACCTTTACCAGGAGTATCTACATTAGGTGGAGCTGTTGCTGGTGGTATGGCTGGTACTATGGGAGCTATGGAAACTGGTTTAACTTTTGCTGAATTGCTTCAAGAAGAAGCAGGAGGTTTAGATCCAGATAAAATAAAGAAAATACTTCAAAATCCAGAAAAACTAGCCGATTTAAAAAATAGAGCTTTAAATAGAGGTGTAGCTATCGCTGCTGTTGAAATGGCTACATTAGGAATAGCTAAAGGTGTTGGTGGTAAACTAGCAACTGCTGGATTTAAAAGAGCACCTATGGTTGCTGCTGGCGTTACCGGTGGTGTTGAAATAGCTGGTGGTGGTTTAGGTGAAGTAGCTGGAAGGTATGTTGCTGACCAAGAAATGGATGTTGCTGAAATTGGTTTTGAAGCAGTTGCTGGGTTAGGTAGTGCTCCTTTAACTTTAGGTAAGCAAGCTTTGAATATTCAAACAAACCTAGATAGAATTAAAGTTAACAAAGAGATTAATAGAACTGAGTATGGAAACATAGTAGATGTTTTTAAGCCAGAGACTAAAACTGATGATGCAGAAATTAAAATATCTAAAATAAAAAACTCTAGAAAAATACTAGACGAAAAAGTTGATGCTCAAGTGAAAAGAGCTGAGATAACAAAAGAGGAAGGTGATGCTATAAAAAAGAATTTTATAAAGACTCAAGGAACTGTAAATAAAGTAAAATCGTTAAACCTTAGCGAAAAAGCAGAGATTAAAATTGTTGAGTTACAAAAAGAAAAATCAGACTTAGAAGCTCAAATAAAAGAAATAAACGACAAAGCCCTAACAGGTACACAATCAGAAAGACTAGATGCTATAAATAAAGAGCAGGATCTAGAAATAAAAAAAGATAGAAAAGAAAAAACATTAAGCTTTGCTAAGGATGCTGCTAGTATTGGTATAAAAAGTACTGCTCTAAGCCCTGAAGATTTTAATAAAAAAGCTAGAGAGCTTGAGATAAACAATATAGATAAAAAATTAGATAAATCTAAAATAGCTGAAAAAACAAATAAAATAAACAACACTAATTACAGTGATAACAGCGGTGGGTTTTTTGCTAATGGCGAGTTTTTTATGAACAAGGATAGACTTGTGGAATTAAATCAATTAAATGTTGGTGCTCACGAAACATTACACCCTATACTAAACGCAATTGTAGGTGATGCAGATCAACAAGGTGCTGTAGTTGAAGAGTTTAAAAATCAGTTATCTAAAGATCAATTAGACTTCATGGAGCGCATGATGGAGGCTAGATACACAGATAAGGAAACCGGTATTGTTAATAAAGATACTTATAATAAAGAATACCTAACTGTTTTTTCTGACGCTATTGCTGATAAAGAGATAAAATATAATGAAACTTTATTTACCAAGATAGGTGACATGTTAATGCCTTTATTTAGATCACTAGGTTTTAGCAAACTAAATTTTGACACCGGTAAAGATGTTTACAACTTTATGCGAGAGTATAGTAAGTCTGCGGAAAAAGGCGCTATAAGCAAAGACATTAAGCAGTTTGTTGCTCCTAAGTTAGGTGTAACTACTGATTTTTCTAAAACAAAACAATCAGATTTTTCTAATGTTAATCAAGAGAAAATTCAGTCTTTAGAGCAAGAGCTTGAAACACTAGATGAAAACGAGTTTGAATATGATCCAGACGAGTTTGATGCTTTAAGATCTAACCTGCAATATAAAATAATACAAGCTAAAAAAGCACCTGTAAAAAAACCTGTAGTTAAAAAAGAAAAAGCAGAAAAAGAAGAAACTACTAAAAAGACTTATGATAACGAGGCTTTAGTTGAGACTATAAAATCAAAAGAAACTACTAGAAAAGATAAAGCAGCTGCAGAGTCTGAATTAGTAGAGTCTTTCGATACGATGGCTTTAAAAGCTATAAAATATGACACTAGAAAAGGAGATTTAGATAGAACCGAAGTAAGAGATTATCTTAGACAATTTTTACCTAAGATAATTGAATCTTATAAACCAGATGAATCTAAGTTTTCTACTTGGGTGTATAATAATATAGCTCCAAAAGCTCAACAAACTTACGAGAAGTTTAGAAAAATAGCAGATAAAAGTCTAGATGTTAAAGCTGGTGAAGTAGGTTCAGTAGCTGAAGTTGCATCGACAACAGATACAAAGTCTGTAGAAACTACTAAAAAACCGTCTAGAAAGATAAAACCTATAGAATTAATAAGAGATTTAGGTTTACAGAAAAAATACAGGGATGCTGTTAAAAGTATGGTTGAATCTGGTAAAGCAACTATAGACGGATCTACTTTTGGTAATTTAAAAGATTTAGCAGCTGAAGTTACTGCAGAAATATTTGATATACCCGTATTAAAAGTTACAGATCCTGCAGATAACTTAGCTTTTAAAGACGTTGTAGTAGATAATAAGAATATAGAAAGTATTAAAAAATACTACCCTGAAGCTAAGGTTGGTATGATTATAAAATCAGAGTCAAGTAAAATACAAGACATAATAAAGTCTATGGGTCCTGACTTGTTTAAGTTAATGCCACCAAACAACGTAGCTCCTGAGTTAGCCACTGTAGATGCCCAAGCTTATAAGAGTGTTAAAGGTACAGGCTTAAAGATACCTACAAGCTTAATGAAAGCTTTTTACGAAGCTACCGGTAAAAGAAGTAAAGGTGTTACATCTCAAGTTGTTATTAAAGAACTTAAAAAAGATCTTACATACGAGCAGTTTTTAGAAGACTTAGGTATTAAGAAAGGTGAAGCTAATAAGTATGACAGAAAAATAGGTCAAAGACTAAAAGCTATAACAATGCTGTTCGGTAAACTAGCTACTAACACAGAAATAAGGCAGTTAGATAATGTCACCGACGTACAAAAGCAGAACATACAAGCAGGTAAATCTGATATTCAATTTAGTAAAATATCAAACGCATATAAAGCTACAACTAATAAAGAGGCTAATGTAGACTTTAATGATGAGCAAAAAGTAAATAAATTTAAAAAAGATATATTTGATGTATTTGATAGCTTCAGTGAAGATGATTTTGTGAAGTACATATTACCAACAGCTAGCAAGGGTTACAACTATAAATGGAAAACAGTTAACGGCAAAAGTGTTTACTCTGAAGATTTTAAAAACGTTAGAAATATCGCTTTCGAAGGAAGATCTGATTTTTTTAAGTCTTATAACGAACACAGAGAGAAAAAGGGATTAAAACAAATAACTCATGAAAAAGGTGATAGACTTGTTGAGTATACAGATATAGATGGTAACAGTAAAAAAATAAAGCTATCTGTTCTTAAAAAACAATCGTCAGAAGGTATTAACTCTGGTAAGTTTTTTGAAACAATAAAGGAAAGAATTAACATAGCCAAAGATCAAAGAAAAGGATTAAAGAAAATACTAAAAACATTAATAAAGTATAACAAAAAAAATCCTAATGACAAGACTTTTATACCTATGATTTTTACTATGATGAATAGTAATACTGATTCCTTAATTAGAACAGCGGCTATACCTAAGTGGATAATGTATGTAAACGGATTAAGTGACTCTGATTACGTGTACGAACATTCTCAAACAGCTTCGGACACTTCTGTTGAATTGATGAAAGCTTTATACAATAGTAAAACAGAGGCTGAATTTAACAGCATGTTCGATAAAATAATGAAGAACTTCGATGTTGCTATTATACCTAAGGATCAAGACTCTATAGTAAACAAAACAAACAAAATGAATGGTCCTAGGAAAGGCGATTCTAAAAGTGATTATTCTCTTGATTTAATATATCCAGACGAAAAAGGTTTTCCTACTAGATACAAATATGCTAATGAAAATAACGGTGCTAATATATCTTTGACACCAATACTTGATTTTAGTGAAAGTAAAAATGTAAAAAGTATAAAAGAATTATACAAGTCAACACTGCAAGCGTCTAAATCTAATAATGACACGTTACCTAAATCTAAAAGATTAAAAGGTAATTTTACTATGGATCAAGTTTTAGATGAAATGAAAAGCTTAGATGATCAGCAATCAGAAGCTGGTATACAGTTCAGTAATATTCAAAACTTAGATAAAGATTTTAACGATATATTAGAGAAAAAGTCTGGTATAGCTTCTGATAAAGAATATAAGCGAGTAAAAGCAGAGACTGTTGGAGCTAGTAAAGGTAGATTTAAATTCTTTATACCACCTTCAGCTGAAGATTTTGTAGGTTTGTTATATGCTACATTAGGTAAGGGTAGGACAGGAGACGCTCAAATGGCTTGGTATAAGAAAAATTTACTAAACCCATTTGCTAGAGCTATGGAAAACATATCTAGAGATAGAAATGCTTTAGGTAGGGATTTTAGAGAGTTAAAAAAGAAACTTAAAATAGTTCCAAAAGATTTAAAAAAGAAGATACCTGGAGATTCTTTCACTAAAGAGCAAGCTGTTCGTGTTTGGATATGGAATCAAATAGGTGAAGATGTTCCTGGTTTAGACAAAAGCGATATAGATAGTTTAGTTAAATACGTTGACTCAAACCCAGATCTAAAAGTATTTGGTACAGAAATAATGAAACTTAACAAAGGTACTGGCTATATATCACCTACTGACTCTTGGAATACAGGTACCATAACGACTGATTTATTAGAAACTTTAAATACAAATAAAAGAAAAAAGTACTTAGAACTTTGGCAACAAAATGTTGATATTATATTTTCAGAGAAAAACTTAAATAAACTAGAGGCTATATATGGTAAACAATATCGTATGGCTATGGAGAATATATTAAAAAGAATGAAGACTGGTAGAAATAGATCTACAGGTGTAGATTCTTTAACAACCAGAGTAACTGACTGGTTAACAGGTAGTATTGGTGCTATAATGTTTTTTAACACTAGATCAGCCGTGTTACAAACATTGTCTGCTGTAAACTTTATAAATTTTGGAGACAATAATATACTAGCTGCAGGTAAAGCTTTTGCTAATCAAAAACAATATTGGACAGACTTCAAAAAACTATTTAACTCTGAGTTCTTAATCGAGAGACGTGATGGATTAAAGATGAATGTTAATGAAGCTGATATTGCTGATATAGCTAAAGAAAGAGGTGTTAGAGGTGTTATAAACAAACTATTAAAATTAGGATTTACGCCAACTCAAATAGCTGATAGTTTTGCTATTGCATCTGGTGGTGCAACTTTTTATAGAAATAGAGTTAAATCTCTTATGAAACAAGGTAAAAGCAGTATGGCAGCTGAAAGAGAAGCTTTAAGAGACTTTAGAGAGATAGCAGAAGAATCTCAACAGTCAAGTAGACCTGATAGAATAAGTCAACAACAAGCGGGTCCATTAGGGCGTATTATACTAGCTTTCGCTAACACACCAGCGCAATACGCTAGATTAATTAAAAAAGCCGCTAGTGATCTCAAGAATGGTCGAGGTGATGCTAAAACAAATATATCTAAGATTATATATTATGGTGTAGCACAAAACTTAATATTTAATGCGTTGCAGCAAGCTTTATTTGCTATAACATTTGGAGAAGATGAAGAAGAAGACGAAAAGAAAGTAGTTGGTATCGCAAACGGTATGCTTGATTCAATACTTAGAGGTACGGGTATAGGTGGAGCGGTTTTTACTGTGATTAAAAACGCTGGTATAAAACTAGCTAAAGAGAGTGCTAAAGATAATCCTAAGTACGAAAATGCTGCTTCAGAGTTATTAAAATTATCACCACCAATATCTTCTAAAATAAGTAAATTAAAAGCCGCTGGTAGGTCTTTTTCTTGGGATGAAAAAGAAATAAAAGAAAAAGGTTTTAGTTTAGACAACCCGGCTTACTTAGCGGGAGCTAATGTTATATCAGCTACGACAAACGTACCTCTAGATAGAGTTGTTAAGAAAATAAATAATGTAACAGCATCTACTCAAGAAAATATATCTGTAGCGCAGAGAGTAGCTTTACTAGCTGGATGGTCTGAATGGCAGTTAGGTATTAAAAAATCTAAAAAATCCAAAAGTAGAAAGAACGTAAGAGGAAAAAGCAGTAAGAGAAGAGTACTAAATTAACATTTATATATATGAAATTAAAATACTTTACGCACGAAGAGTTTGACTCACCAGATGTTCAAGGTAGTGGTCAATTAATGAATGAAGAGTTACTTAACATGCTTGATATTGTTAGGAAAAAGTATGGTAAATCTATTGTTATTAATTCAGGCTACAGAACTATAGAGCATAATGCTAAAGTAGGAGGTACACCTGAATCATCTCACACAAAAGGTTTAGCAGTTGATATTGCATGTAATAACTCTACTGACAGATTTAAATTAACAGGTATATTAAAAGAAGTTGGATTTAAAAGAATTGGTATTGCTAAAACTTTTATTCACGCTGATATAGATAAAGATAAAGCACAAAACGTATTATGGACTTATTAAAAATAAAATTATGAAACTAACAAAAGGAACACCATTTCAATTAAAAGACGACTGTTATTACAAGGCTAAAAAAGCACACAAAGTATTTCCTTCAGCTTATGCTAGTGGTATGATTGCTAAGTGTAGAAAAAATAAAGGTAAGAAATAATGAGACAATCACCGTTGTTCGTTAGAAAAACAGAAAAAGGAGCTTCTTTAAAACGATGGTTTAAGGAAGAGTGGAAAGATGAAAAAGGAAATCCATGCGGATCGTCTAAAAATAAGAATACTAAAGTTTGTAGACCTTCGAAAAAAGTAAACTCTAAATCTCCAAAAACCTGGAGCAATATGAGTCCAGAAGAAAAACAAAAAGTTATAAAAGCTAAAAAGAAGGTTGGTATGGGTAGAAGAAGATCTTCATCTAGTAATGTATCATAAAAGTAAATAATAATAGCAAATATAAACCAAAAACAACTAATAAAAATGAAACCATTTACATCAAAACACTGTGCACAATATTTAACTAAACAATCTCCTTTTCAAAACAAAGATCCTAAACCTAAAAAAGATCCAAATAAATTTACTAGAAACTATAATGCCGCAACAGGTATGACTCATGAATTTATTCAAGATGATGGAGGAAATTCTGTAACTCCAGGGTATGACTTTAAAAAAGCTAGTAGCTATAAGAAAAATGCCATTAAA